>OBMA010000898.1_pt1 | contig 18089 bp, 15 predicted proteins | sample 1539141 | NCBI WGS metagenome assembly OBMA01 (sample SAMEA3991484, study PRJEB22521) | metagenome | biome: anthropogenic terrestrial biome; feature: sewage plant; material: raw primary sludge | place: Sweden | collected 2012-09-26 | reverse complement strand
CGCTCTGGTCCGCCCGGACCGGAGCCTCCGCTTCTGTACCGAAGGTCATGATAGGATCGCAGCAAAGTGATGAATGTGCAGAAACGATAACGCCTGTAGTACCACAGACTTTTGAAAGTTCCTCAACACACATAACATATGTGAGCGGATCGCATCCCTGACCACCGTATTCCTTGGGAACAGCGATTCCGAGGAAACCATTCTTGGCCATCTTATCGACTGTCTCGCGAGGGAATCTCTCATTCTCATCAACTTCCTGTGCGAGCGGCTTTACTTCGTTCTGAGCGAAGTCCTTAAACAGCTGCCTGGCCAGTTCATGCTCTTTACCTAAACTAAAATCCATAATTCTCTTTCCTCCATTATTTTCTGTTCTATATAAAATATCACTGCTTATCTACAGGAACTTTATTGCCATCGGCATAATTGTAGAAGCCAAGGCCGGTCTTGCATCCAAGGTGCTTGCCACGGACCATCTTCTTAAGGAGCGGAGCCGGACGATATTTTGAATCACCTGTCTCTGCATATATTGTCTCCATGATCGCAAGAACTATATCAAGTCCGATGAAATCGCCCAGTTCAAGCGGTCCCATAGGATGATTGCATCCAAGCTTCATGCCTGCATCGATACCGGCGATATCTGAAACACCTTCTGAATAAACGAAGATAGCTTCATTTATCATAGGAACAAGGATTCTGTTTACAACGAATCCGGGAGCTTCGTTAACCTGTACAGGTGTCTTTCCGAGTTTGACAGCTATCTCTTTTACCTTTTCAACATCTTCTGCAGAAGTATTGATTCCGGCGATAACTTCAACAAGTTTCATAACAGGAGCCGGATTAAAGAAATGCATTCCGATGATCGGCTTCTTAAGTCCTGTTCCGATCTCTGTGATCGAAAGAGATGATGTATTTGAAGCAAAGATGCAGTTCTCATTCTTTACGATATTCTCCTGCATGTCCTTAAAGCAGTTCTTCTTTATATCCATAACTTCGAGTGCAGCTTCAACAACAAGATCGGGATCTACAGCCTGTGAATTAAGACCTGTCTGAATCTTTGCCATAAGAGCGTCTGCGTCTGCCTGCGTAGTCTTTCCTTTAGCTACTCTCTTGTCGAGACCCTTCTGTATCTTAGCCTTGCCGCCGTCAGCATATTCCTGCTTTATATCGCAGAGATAAACTTTCTCAACTTCGTCGCACTGTGCAAATGCCTGTGCGATACCGGAACCCATTGTTCCTGCACCAATGACTGCTACCTTCATTTCAATTACCTCCATAGTATGTTGTTAATTTATATGTTTTGTACTGAATTTCTCATTTTTCTGTCAAATAAGAGACATCAGCAGTTTTTAAACGCTTCTTTAACCTTTTCCTTGTTCTTATCAAGGAAGAATGCCATACCGTACTTCTGATCTTCTGTCTCAAAGCAGCTTCCGAACTGTTTCTCTTCGATAGCTATAGCTTTATCTATGTCAACCTGAAGACCGTCATTTACTGCCTTCTTGCACGCACGAACTGCGATAGGAGCATTCTTTGCGATCTTGCCGGCAAGTTTTTCTGCTGCTGCCATAAGATCCGCCTGCGGATATACTGCATTTACAAGACCTACACGAAGTGCTTCTTCTGCCTTGATATTAAGTGCCGCATATATCATCTGCTTAGCCATTCCAGGTCCGATGAGACGTGCAAGACGCTGTGTCCCGCCAAATCCGGGTGTGATTCCAAGACCTGTTTCCGGCTGTCCAAACACTGCATTATCTGAGCAGATACGTATATCACATGACATTGAAAGCTCGCATCCGCCGCCAAGTGCAAAGCCGTTTACGGCTGCGATGACCGGGATTGGAAGTGATTCGATCTCACGGAAGACATCATTGCCTTTCTTGCCGAATGCTTCTCCCTCAGCTTTTGTAAGTGTGCTCATCTCAGCGATATCTGCTCCGGCAACAAATGATTTCTCTCCGGCGCCTGTGATTATGAGGCATCTTACAGCTGCAAGATCAACGGCCTCAACAACACTCTTGAGCTCGTCAAGTACTGCTGAATTAAGTGCATTAAGTGCTTTTTCACGGCTGATCGTTATCTCTCCGACCATGCCTTTTACTTCATACTGTACAAATTCCATGTTATCTGTCTCCTTTTTAACCGCATTAACGGCTTTGAGGCAGAAAACCTCAAAGCCGCAAGTATCACATTTTAATATCAGTCACGCTCAACTACTGTAGCACAGCCCTGACCACCGCCGATGCAGAGTGTCGCAAGACCCTTCTTCGCATCACGCTTTACCATCTCATTAAGAAGTGTAACCAGGATACGGCATCCTGAAGCTCCAACCGGATGTCCAAGTGCTATCGCACCGCCATTGACATTAAGCTTTTCAGGATTGAACTTAAGTTCCTTGGCAACTGCACATGACTGAGCTGCAAATGCTTCGTTAGCTTCGATAAGATCAAAGTCATCGATCTTAAGTCCTGTTCTTGCCAGAACCTTCTTTGTCGCAGCGACAGGACCAATGCCCATGATCGCAGGATCAACACCACCAAGAGCTCCTGCTACCCATGTTGCCATAGGCTTAACACCAAGCTCCTTAGCTTTTTCTTCGCTCATTACAACAACTGCTGCTGCACCATCATTGATTCCTGATGCATTTCCTGCTGTAACTACGCCGCCCTCTTTACCTGAACAGCACTTAAGACCTGCAAGGGTCTCCTTTGTCGTTCCTGCACGAGGACCTTCATCTGTATCAAATACAACAACCTTTTTCTTCTGCTTTACTTCGATAGGAACGATCTCGTCCTTGAAACGTCCGGAGTTCATAGCCTTCTCGCACTTCTGCTGGCTTATCGCTGAGAACTCATCAAGTTCATCACGTGTGAGATTCCACTTTTCAGCAACATTCTCTGCTGTGATCATCATATGGTAATTGTTGAATGCATCCCAAAGAGCATCCTTTATCATAGTATCAACAAGCTTGCCATCGTTCATTCTATATCCAAAACGTGCATTCGTAGCTGCGTAAGGAGCCATTGACATATTCTCCATGCCGCCTGCAACAACGATATCAGCATCGCCGCATTCGATCATCTCTGCTGCCATATTGACAGAATCAAGACCTGAACCACAGACAACATTAACTGTAACTGCTGTTGTCTCAAAAGGACATCCCGCCTTAAGTGCTGCCTGACGTGCAACGTTCTGTCCAAGTGCTGCCTGTATAACGCAGCCCATATATACGTGATCGACTTTATCAGCAGATACTCCTGCTCTTTTCAGTGCATCCTTTATTACAGCTGCACCCAGATCTGCTGCCGGTGTTGTTGAAAGTCCTCCGCCCATCTTTCCGATAGCTGTACGGCATGCGCCTGCTAGTACGATTTTCTTTGCCATTCTGATCTCCCTTCCATAATGAAACGGCAGTCCGGGACTACCGGAATGCACTGATTTGAAATGATTGTTATTTTTTTATCACATGTAGGTTTATTGTATCATAGGGTTATTCTATTTGCAATAAACAAACCGGAACTTTCTATAAAAATATTAAAAAAAGCAAGCCTTGAACCTTGACCGGCGATCATCATGAAAAAATCTGCAGTCTCTTGATCGCCAAGGGACTGCAGAACTTTTTTTCAGATATGCAGCTGCAATTCAGTTTACAACTTTTTTCAACTCGAATTATGCTTCCGGTTCGATCAGACCATATGTGTTGTTCTTACGCTTATATACAACATTGACCTGATTGTTCTCAGCATTGATGAACACATAGAAATTATGTCCCAGCAATTCCATCTGAACACATGCGTCATCCGGATACATAGGCTTTACTTCAAACTTCTTTGTACGGATGATCTTTATCTCATCTTCATCGGCATAATCCTTGTCGATATATGCCTTCTGGAAACAGCTGTCTTCCTGCTGCTTATCAATGATCTTATTCTTGTACTTCTTGAGCTGACGTTCGATGACCTCTTCTACAAGATCGATCGATACATACATATCGCTGCTTACCTGCTCTGAACGGATTATCTTTCCCTTAACAGGAATCGTAACCTCAATCTTCTGCCTGTCCTTCTCCACACTAAGCGTTACGTGAGCTGTTGTCTCCTCCGTGAAATACTTGGACAGTTTTCCGATCTTATCCTCTACTGCGCTCTTAAGACCGGGGGTGATGTCAATATTCTTTCCTACTATAACAATTTTCATATGTATCATCCCTTTCATAGGATATTTCGCGACCTTGCGCCCATTTGAGCGCTGCCTCGATTGATAATATGATTATACCAATTGACACCTCTTTTTTCAATGGATTCAATATTTATTAACAAAAGATTCAGAAAACATACATCATCCCTTGACTGCGCCTGCAACAACGCCTTCTATTATATATTTCTGGCATACGAGATACAGTATTATCACCGGAAGTATCGTTATCATGATGCAAGCCATCATCGGTGCCATCTGAACACTGCCATAGCTTCCACGGAAATACTGGATCGACATCGGGATCGTGCGGTATTTCTTTATATCAAGCACAAGTGTAGGAAGAAGATAATCGTTCCATACCCACATTGTCTCAAGTATAGCTGTAGAGATAAGTGTAGGCTTAAGGATCGGTATTATTATCTTGAAAAATATCTGAAGCGGATTACATCCGTCTATCATCGCCGCCTCTTCTATTTCCAGAGGTATCGATTTCATAAATCCTGAAAACATGAATACCGCCAGACCCGCACCAAATCCCAGATAGATGATACAGATGTTGAACGGATTGTTGAGCTTTAATGTGTCAGCAGTCTTTGCCAGTGTGAACATTACCATCTGGAACGGGACTACCATTGAAAATACACATAAGAAATACATTCCCTTTGACAGTATCGAATCAACTCTCGTGATATACCAGGCACACATTGAGCAGCATATCATGATAAGTGCAACTGATGTGACAGTTATCAGAACGCTGTATCCGAATGATTTAAGGAAATCCATCTCAGTAATGCCATATATATAGTTCTTAAGTCCGACAAATGTTGATGAATCCGGAATTTCAAAGGCACGCGATGTCGATATCGCATTCTCATCTTTAAATGAATTCATAAGTATCATAAATATCGGGTAGATATAAAGAAAGCTAACTACGGTAAGAATAATTGTAATCAGGTTATTAGCCCGTTTAGATGCTTTCGATCCTTTTATCATTGCTGCACCTCCTTAGAACGTGTCAGCCTGAGCTGCAAAAGTGCGATGACTACAACGACAAGGAAAAACACTACTGCTTTCGCCTGTCCTATACCCTTCCACTGAGGTCCGCTTCTACTATAGAACGTATCATATATATTCAGCGCGAGCATCTGCGATTTTTTTGCCGGTTCGCCTGCTGTAAGTGATAAGTTCTGATCAAAGAGCTTGAACGCATTTGTAAGTGTAAGGAATGTGCATATCGTGATACTCGGCATTATCATCGGAATCTTTATCTTTGTAATGATCTGGCTTCTCGTTGCGCCATCGATACTTGCTGCTTCCACAAGATCCGGTGAGACATTCTGAAGACCGGCGATATAGATTATCATCATGTAACCTATCTGCTGCCAGCACATGAGTATGATCAGACCCCAGAATCCATATTTCTCGTTAAGTGCGAGAAGCGGTTTGTTCCACACTGACAGAAGTCCGTTGAGCAATATCTGCCAGATATAGCCAAGAACGATGCCTCCGATAAGATTCGGCATAAAGAAGATCGTTCTGAATGTATTTGTTCCCTTTATCCCTCTTGTAAGAAGGAGTGCTATGCCTAGAGCTATCAGATTGATCAGTATCGTCGAAACTATTGCAAATAATGCCGTAAATAAAAACGCATGCGAAAATGTATCATCGATAAATATGTTCTTGTAATTCGAAAGTCCGACGAATTTCACATTTTTTACTGTTGTAAATTTGCAGAATGAAAGAATTATTCCCCAAATGAACGGCCATACGAACCCAATTATAAATGCGATAAATGTTGGAAGAACGAAGACTGGCCAGTATTTTCTGATTGCTTTCTGCATGAAGCCCACCTTTCTAAAAAAAGGGGCAAGCGTATTTCAGCTTACCCCTTCTGGTTTACTACAAAATCAGCCGTTGTTTGCAAGCTTGTATTCTGTTGCCCATCCGTCAACGAATGCTGCTACAACATCATCCCATGTTCCTGTTCCTGCAGCATATGCTGTAAGTGCAGATCCTACGCCGTTCTTCCAGTCTTCTGAAGGCATTGTAGTGAAGTTCCATGATACAGGCTTCTTTCCTGCTGCTGTCATCTCTGCATCTTCTTTTACGAACAGATTAGTTGATTCCTGTGCTGTCTTGAAAGGAATTGTAAAGCCCATGTCTTCTGCCATAGCCTTTGTTCCCTCAGCAGATGTTACGCACCAATTCATGAAATCAAGTGTAGCTTTGATATCATCTTCAGATGCTTCTTTATTTACACACCAATAGTTCTCTGTGCCTGTGCAAAGTCCCTGATTAGCCTCATCGCCGGCTCCGATATAGATCGGGATCATAGCGAGCTGATCATCACTGTATGTCTTTGCAAGTTCTGAATACTCCCATGAACCGTTCTGATAGAATACTGCCTTTCCATCAACGAAATCACTGCGTGAATCATCAGCTGTCTTGCCTGAGAGTTCTTTAGGATCGCATGTTGAATTGTTGATGTAAAGATCGAAGATGTTCTTGTAATTGTCAAGGTATGTTCCCTTGATAGCATCTGTTGATGTAATCTTATCATCCTGATACTCAAAGTAAATAGGAAGATTTGCAAGATGCGTCTTGAATCTCCAGTCAGAAGATGAATCCATACCTGCTGATGTAAATGCTGAGAAACCTAATGTATCTTTATTTGCTGTGATATCTTCTGCTACTTTCTTAAGATCATCAAATGACTGGATATCATCTGTTGTATAGCCTGCCTTCTTAAGAAGGTCTGTATTTGTGATTATACCATAAGATTCGATTACATATGCGATACCATCGACAGAACCATCATCATTCTTAAGTGCATAATCATCACTTGTAAGCTGCTTATAGATATCTGATCCAGAAAGATCATAGCAATAATCCTTCCAGTTCTTAAGACCTACAGGTCCGTTAACCTGGAAAAGTGTAGGAGCATCGCTCTTAGCCATCTCACTCATGAGCGTTGTCTCATACTGACCTGATGCTGCTGTTACTACTGTAACAGGAACTCCTGTCTCTTCGGTATATTTCTTAGCAAGTGCCTGCCACTGTTCATCCTGCTCAGGTTTGAAGTTAAGGTAATAAACCTTGCCGCTGCCTGTTGATGCTGTAGTAGAAGCTGCTGTTGATGCTGCTGCAGATGATGTAGCTGCCGCTGATGATGCTTCACTTGCTGCAGCTGAGCTTGCTGTAGTAGCTGCACTAGTGCTGCCGCAGCCTGCAAGCATTGCTGTTATCATTGATGTTCCCAAAACCAGACTCAATAATCTCTTTTTCATTCTTATCCTCTCCTTTAATAAATGTTTGCGTTCATTTCTGAACATTGTTGGAAACGTTATCGGTAACGTTTCCGGAAACTATAAAAAGAATATCACGTTAAGTTACGATATGCAATAGTTATTTGTCTTTTTGTGCAATATAAAACAAAACGGCATCTGTTTTTTGTGCACAATCACAATATGCGTTTTTTCCGAACTCGTCCGAATATTCTCAGATATTTCTTATATTTGTAATACAATTCAAAAGTCAACGATTTTCCATCGCTTTGCACATCTTTATCAATTCTACACAAAACAAGCGTTCATATCACATGTATTTAAATCGATACGATTAAGACAATAAAATGTTGATAATGTGCACTATTTCGTGTATAAGTCGTGTTTGGCTTCTTTGCGGCGCCAAAATTGTGGATAACTCTTTTTCCCATATATGTCATCGTTACATATGTATTTTTATACATTTGTTTATTTCGCACAAAACAGTCATATCAATGCGGTCTTGATATGATGCAAACGAATTGTACGCATTTGCATCAGACACTTCGACGCATCTGTATTCTGCTCGTATTCTATTTTCCGTGATTAAGTCTTGACGTCAATTAATCACATCCTTACGATAGATGAGGTGTGATGTTGCAAATACTTATAGATACCGTACAGATTAATAATAATCAGTACGTGTAAAGAATAGTTGCGATGCTACATTCATATGATTGGGTGTCAAAAACAACAATTATATTATGATGCTACGAATTTATGGAGACTTGTAATGAATATTGCAGAAATATTAGGTAATAAGATACGGAATGTCCTCCCTGAAGATCCGGAAAAAGCAAGACGCATTCTATATCGCAGTCTGTATCTTGAAGGATTCCATGAAAGATATCTTCCTGACAAGCGTATGCCACATGCATACCGTATTCTAAACAGCAAATCCGATTATCTTACAGCTCACGGCATTAAATACCCGGAGCAATACGCCTGGACTAATATATTCGGTCCTGTTGAGATCCTCCAGAACTTTGACCTTTCCTGTGTCTCTATGGAATGCCTCGCTTCATTTCTTTCAGGATTCTATATTGAAGACACGCTGATAGACAGTGCTGAAGCTTCTGGTATCGCATCGACACTATGTTCCTATCATAAAAATTTCATTGGAGCAGTTGATGAAGGACTTATCCCTCCGCCAGCCGCATCCGTAACCACGTCTATGGTATGTGACGGAAATATTGGTACTTTCAGATATATGAAAGAAAAACATGGTATCGATTCGTATGTGATCGACGTTCCGCAGATATGGACACCTCAGTCTGAAGAATATGTTGTCGATCAGCTTAACGAATTTATAGGAATATTGGAAAATAAAACCGGAAAGAAATTTGACCACGACCGTCTTCGCGAGACCCTTGCGTGTGAGAATCGTGCGAAGCAGTATTATCTCGATTTTCTTGACAAACGAAGCAAACGTTATTACCCCAACACTCTGACTCTTGTTCTTTATATGCTTTTTGCCACTCATCTCAATATCGGTGAAAAATGGGTTGAGGATTATTTCCGGGAAATGTCAGAAGAAATTGACCGTTATCCCATTTCGACCGACAAACGTTTTCTTTGGATTCACCTTGAACCATATGCACAGGAAACTCTCCGCTCATATCTCAACTATGGGAAGAAGTATTCTATCGCCGTCGATGATTTCAATCTCGACTACATAGAACCGCTTGACACAGAGCATCCTCTTCATGCTATCGCAAAAAAGATGATCCTTAACATCTATAACGGCGATTTCTCAAGAAAAGCTGATTTCTGCGTACAGCTCGCAAAACGATACAACTGTGATGCTGCGATAGAATTCTGCCACTGGGGATGTAAGCAATCCTCCGGCGGCGTCATGCTGATGAAGGAAAAGATGAGCGAAGCCGGTATTCCCATGCTCATCCTTGACGGCGACGCCCTTGACAGACGTAACAATCACGATGGTCAGGTAAAGACGCGTTTCGAGGCTTTCCTTGAACTTATCGGACAGGAGGACAGATCATAATGATCGGTTATATTTGTAAATATACACCTACTGAAATACTTGCATCCATGGGCGCAGATCCGGTACTCCTGCAGCCCAAAGTCAGAAATTTCAATGCTGCCGATACCCTTATGCATCCAAACATGTGCTCATATGTCAAATCTGTGCTTGAAGAGATGCAGAAATCCGATTATGACGGTATTGTACTGACAACATGCTGTGACTCGGTAAGAAGACTGTATGATGTTCTAAAAGATCACTACCCCGAAAAATTTATCTACGTTCTTGATCTTCCAAGGAAATCAAATGATACCGCCATTTCACTCTATACTGATCAGATAAAAAATATGATATCAGAATACGAGAGATTCAGCGGAGTTTCTTTCTCTCCTGCCTCTCTTCGCGAAAGGCTCCTCTGCGCCGGTACCGAGTGCCACGCAAAGACATCTGCTGAATATAAGTCGGGTCCACACGTTGGACTTATCGGTGCCAGATACAGTAACGGTGTCAGAAACCTTCTCGATGATGAGTGTGCAAATGTCGTATTTGATATCACCTGCTCACGCAAAGACAGGACATTTAATACTGATATGCTGTCCGCAGCCGATGATGATCATATCGTATCTGCATACGTTAATGAGCTTCTTGCACAGCTTCCTTGTCTCAGAATGGCAGACGTATCAAATCGTTATGATTTCATAAAGGAACAGGCTGCGCATCTGGACGGGCTCATATATCATACAGTAAAATTCTGCGACTCTTATTCATATGAGTATTCTGAGCTTCATACTCTCACTGATATACCGATACTCAAGATTGAGACTGATCTTACAGAACAATGTGAGGGACAGATAAGAACACGAATCGAAGCTTTTCTTGAAACTTTGAGAACAAAGAACGGCAACGATCCTGCCTTAGATACCGCAAACAGGCACCATCCCGTCATAGAGAACTGTGAAGGAAAGGATAAAGAAATGACATATGTACTTGGTATAGACAGTGGTTCAACATCAACTAATGCCGTCATCATGAACGGCGACAAAAAGATAATAGGGAAAGGGAGCATACGCACAGGTGCAAAGACAAGCGAGTCCGCTGAAAAGATACTTGCCGAGGTAATCTCAAGTTCCAGTCTTAAAAGAGACGATATATCGATGATAGTCTCAACCGGATACGGACGTGTCTCAATTCCTTTCGCCGATAAAAATGTTACCGAGATATCATGCCACGGAAAAGGTGCACGTTACTTTGACAAAGACGTGCGGACTATCCTTGATATCGGCGGTCAGGATTCAAAAGCGATAAAGCTCGGTGAAAACGGCGATGTAACAGACTTTGTCATGAATGATAAATGTGCTGCCGGCACAGGAAGATTTCTGGAAGCAATGGCACGTACACTTGAAATGGATATTTCAGATCTCGGTCCTATCTCACTAAAATCAACTGAGCAGGTCACGATCAGTTCAATGTGCACCGTATTTGCGGAATCAGAAGTCATATCGATCATCGCACAGAACAAGGAAAAGGCAGACATCGCAAATGGCGTACATGAAGCGATATCAGGTAAAGCAATATCTCTTCTAAAGCGTGTCGATCCACAGCCCGGATATATGATGACTGGAGGTGTAGCAAAGAATGTCGGTGTCATCCACTGTCTTGAAAAGAGACTCGGTGCACCGATATTTGTAAATGACGATCCTGAGATAATCGGTGCCACAGGCGCCGCGCTATATGCGCTAGAGGAACTCGGAATCTAAGTTTATGATATTGAGCGCACGCTTATGCATGCAGATCATAACACAATTGCTACTTTTGACACTCACATCATGACATGTGCAAATAATAAAAGGATCTTCAGACGCTTGCCTGAAGATCCTAATTTTTATGATTATTATTATTTCATGATGCTGCAAATTACTACGTTATAGTTTAAAACTCTCGTAATTCTATCCTATCATCTTACCATCAGTTACAGAACACGTCTGATTGAAAGAATCGTACGATGTGATGCTGACGATGTGATGATACCTGTCTTTGAAGTACTTGCATGAACTATCTGACCATTGCCTATATAAAGAGCAACATGTCCTGAATAACAGATCAGATCTCCAGGCTGCGCTTCAGCAAGACTTCCTACTGTTGCACCAACACTTCTATCTGCTGCTGATGAATGCGGAAGGCTTACACCAAAGTTCTTATATACACTCATTACAAATCCTGAACAATCAGTTCCGTTTGTCAGACTTGATCCACCGTATACATACGGATTTCCAACAAACTGAAGCGCGAATTTTGCGACATTGGATCCTGTTGCACTTCCGGCTGCTGCGTATGAACCTGTATCTGTATATTTTGAGCCTGAACTCTTTGAATCGCTTGAATCACTCTTCTTGCTGCTCTTCTTGTCTGCATCCTCTTTTGCCTTAGCTTCTTCCTGAGCCTTCTTGACCTCAGCAGCTTCCTTGGCAAGTCTTGCTTCTTCTTCAGCCTTTGATTCAGCTGTTACGAATTCAGTTGACAGCTTAACGAAATCATCTGATACATAGCCATCACCTTCCTCGATATTGACCTTAACCCATCCGTCAAGCTCATCCGAAACAAGAAGTTCATCTTCTATAGGAACAAGACCTACAACTGAGGCATCCTGTGATGCATCAGAGCGAACCTTAAGTGTTGTCGTTGTTACTGTTGCGATTCGTTTGCCGACCTTCTGTGCCAGTGACTTGGCATCATTACCTGTAACACAGTATTCTGCCTTAACGTAGCCCTCTACTGATCCGGATGATATCTTATACCAGCCGTTCTCTTCACCTTCATAAGTACCGACGGAATCATTGTAGAGCTTACCTACAACATCACTATCTTCACTTGCAGATGATCTTACATTGACATAGTCATTGACCTGCGCGATGACAAGGTTTGCGAAATCATCCTTTTCATCATCATCAAGATCTGAATTTATTGCTGCTGCAAGACCTTTCTCATACAGCTGAGATACGATCAACGTATCTTCTATCTTCTTTTCTGTCTTTTCAGTAGTCGCCTGTGTAGCGGCTGTTGCTGATTCAGTTGCTGCTGAAGACGCACTCAAGATCGAATCTGCTGAATCTCCGTTCAGTGCTGTAAGCGATGTTCCAAGAACACTCGGAGTAACTGTTGAAGCATTACTGCTATTTGAAGATGTACTTTTAGTAGTCCCTGAAGAAGTTCCATTCTTCTTATCAGCGTCCTTCTTCATTGAAGATAAAGCTGTTCCATCAGATGAAAGCGAATAATTGACTCCCGCTGAAGGAAGAACAGAAGATATGTTGCCTGATGCACTGACGTCCATTCCTGTAGCGGTAAATAACAGAATGGCTGCTGTGGCTGCTGCAAATGTCCTTGCTGCTTTATTTTTTATCAATATAATAACCTCTCTCTGGGTTTATACTATCTCAGTCGTTTTATTATTACAAATTGGTTTCAAATATTACGGAATTATTACATCCGAGTAATAATATATCACCCCCGTGTTTTCATGTCAACCCAGAATGACCAAAAAAAGACCTAAAAATGTGTTTTATTTGTGGATTTTACTATATTATATAACGTCTACCGCACTCTTTTGAATCATGCATCGAGATACTTCTGTGCCGATGTTACAGCGTTAGCTCCGTCCGCGACAGCTGTTATGATCTGACGCAGAGCCTTGCCTCTGATATCGCCTGCCGCATATACACCAGGAATGCTTGCAGCACAGTCCTCTCCTGCAATGATATATCCTCTGTCATCACATTTAATTTGATCACGACATAGCGCGGTATTCGGATTTATCCCGGTTGCGATAAATACTCCACTGACATTTATGTCCCGCCCGGCTCCATCATTCTTATTTGATACAGTAATGCTTTCAACCTGTTCACTGCCATTAATTGAATCCGTAGTGCTGTTCCAGACCATCTCTACATTAGGAAGCCCGAACAGTTTCTTTTGAAGCGATCCTGCTGCCCTTAGCGAATCACGCCTATGCACCACATAGACTTTACTGCATTTACGGGCAAGAAATATCGCATCGCCGACAGCAACATCACCGCCGCCTACAACAGCCACATCTTTCCCTTTAAAGAAAGCACCATCGCATGTCGCGCAATATGAGACTCCCATACCTGCAAGTTCCTCTTCGCCCGGAACTCCAAGCTTTGAATGTGAAGCTCCCATAGCGAGAACGACTGTATGTGCTTCTTCTATTTCACCATTTTCCAGATATATCTTCTTCACATCTCCCTGAAGCTCAAATCTCTCGACCGCAGCCGTATCAAATGTGACTTCAAGTCTGTCACAGTGTTCGCGGAACTTTTGCCCAAGCTCGATGCCTCCCATTCCCGGAAGTCCAAGATAGTTATCTATATCATATGTGCTGAGCATCTGCCCGCCGCACACAGGACTCTGCTCGATCACCTTTACAGAAAGTCCCGCTCTCACTGCGTATATAGCAGCACCCATTCCTGCCGGGCCCCCGCCTACTATTATCATATCTGTCATAATGGCACCTCTTTCCCGCGAACGGCTTATTCTTACAATCCAGAAATCGAACCGGATATCCGGCTCAGTAAATCAGCGTATTACGAATATTGCAAGATTACACAAGTTGTAAATGTTAGAACTGCATTTTAACAAAACGAAGCAATTCATAGCATTACAGCACAATAACTACTTTTAACACCCTCGTTATAGTATAATATATATGTACTCGAGGGTCAAAATATATCGACGTATACATTGGAGGTAAATAAAATGGCTGAAGGATACGCACTTGTAACAGGCGCATCGCGCGGGATCGGTCGTGCGACCGCATATGAACTCGCAAAAGCGGGGATGAATCTCTATATAACATGTTCAAACACTGGGGATGAGCTTCATAAGATCGCCACAGACCTTTCGGAGAAATACGGCATAATGTGTATTCCATTTATCGGGGATATGGGGAATTATAAAGATGTAGAAAGACTTTTTGATGGGATAAATGATCTTGATGTACTCGTCAACAACGCAGGCATTTCATATATAGGTCTTCTGTCCGATCTGTCTGTTGAAGACTGGCAGCGCCTTATGGATGTCAACCTTAATGCTGCATTCTACACAAGCCGTCTTGCGATACCCATGATGCTCCACAAGCACAGCGGACGCATCATAAACATATCTTCCGTATGGGGCAGCGTAGGTGCCTCAATGGAAGTCGCATACTCGACAAGCAAGGGAGGTCTTAACGCATTCACTAAAGCCCTCTCAAAAGAACTTGCGCCAAGCGGGATACAGGTTAACGCCGTCGCATGTGGAGTTATAGATACCGATATGAATAAATGTTTTTCGGAGGATGAACGCGAAGCCCTTATCGGCGAGATTCCCGCCGACAGGATGGGGCAGCCGGAAGAGATCGCGCAGACAGTTCTCCAGCTCATAAATGCGCCCTCGTACCTCACAGGACAGATCATTACCGTTGATGGCGGCTGGATCTGAATTTTGTCGCCACTTGATTATAACCGTTTTACCCCGACTGCCATATTGAGCATCTCATGATGCCTTTCAAATACAAGATTTCTCGGATACGATATCGATCCAAGACTACCGTGCGGATCATTGAAATAAAACAGGTCTTCGCTATATCCAGTCATAAGCAGACAATGTTCATTTGACAGCCATGTAAATTCATCATCTGTCCCTGCGATCTTCCATACCGGACCGATTCTTGTCGGTTTCATATCAATGCTCGCCCACACAATCACCGGCATATCATTATCAATATACTCTGAGCATAATCTGTCAAGATGTGTGTCTGTTTCATTTACCGCTTTAAATCCTGCCTTTTTATCATCAAACACCTGATTGAGTGCCTTCGTGATAACCGGGGCATAGCATCCGTATGCATCTTCATCATAAGGGCTCCCAACAAATGAAACATTCGGATCCGCTCCGACCATTGTCTCGCCTTCACCGGAATACTCTTCCTGCGGAATATAATTCATTATGAAATCATCGACTGAGAGCGGCAGTCCGAGATACTGAAGCACCATCCCGGCAGACACGCTCTCACACCCGGTCGGCCATCTGCCTGACTGATCGATATATGGAACATTTTTTATAAGTTTAAGCATTTGAACTCTCTTTGGCTGTCTGTTTCTTCTTCATTATCAATAGTACAACAAATAAGATGGCAAAGCTGATTGCAAGCGATGGTATCCAGCTTCTTGTGATTCCTGCGATTATATATCCTACTACACATATAGAAGCCGGGATTGCTGCATACTGCATCTGAGTCTGCACATGATTGATATGGTTGCTCTGTGCTCCCGCAGATGACATTATCGTGGTATCGGAAATAGGTGAAACGTGATCTCCGCATACTGCACCTGCAAGCACTGCTGCTATTGAGATCACCATCATATGATCATCGGCTGTACCGAATACCGAAAGCACTATCGGAATAAGTATCGCGAATGTGCCCCATGATGTTCCTGTTGAAAATGAAAGGAAAAGCGCTATACCATACATGATGACCGGTACGAATATGCTCGCTGACGCATTTCCTCCAACGATTGTATTGACGAACTGTGCGATTCCTAGCTGATCTCCTATACCCTTAAGTGTCCATGCAAATGTAAGTATAAGAATCGCACTTACCATAAGCTTTGTTCCTTCCGAAAATGCATTCATAAACTCTTTGAATGTCATTATCTTACGAGGCAGATACTGAAATGCCATAAACACAACAGTTACAAGTGTTGCGCATATAAGGCTCATCGTCGCATCGCAATTTGCAAATGCATCGACAATATTTGCAGCCCCACCTTTCATACCTGTATATATCATTGCAAGTACTGCTGAAACTATGAGAACCGCGACCGGAAGCACAAGGTCTGCAACTTTTCCTTTCGGATTAGCCTTCTTGTCTTCTTCCTGCATTTCCCTAAATTCTTCACCGCCTGAAGTAAACAGATCTCCATTTGCCGCATTATCTTCATGCTTCTTCATCAAACCGAAATCGAATCCCATCGCCGTGATCATAAAGAGCATCGCGAGCGTAAGAAGCGCATAGAGATTATATGGTATAGTGCTCAGAAAGAGCTGAAAACCGGTGATAGAACTTCCCTCCGGAACATACGAGTTTACTGCAGCAGCCCAGCTTGATATCGGGGCTATGATGCAGACCGGAGCAGCTGTCGCATCTATCAGGTATGCAAGCTTTGCACGTGAGATCTTATATTTATCTGTAACAGGACGCATTACTGATCCTACTGTCAGACAGTTGAAGTAATCATCTACAAATATCAGGATTCCGAGTCCGATTGTCGCAAACTGTGCGGATTTCTTACTCTTGATATGCTTTGTCGCCCATCTTCCATATGCCGCTGATCCGCCTGATCTCGACAAAAGCATGATTATCATGCCGAGCAGTACATCGAATATGACTATCTTGAGATCGATGCTGCTTACCATCGTACTGACAAGTACGTCAAGTGTGTTCCACGGATTGAATCCCGCAACGAACATTGATCCAAGAAGTACTCCTGCAAACAGGGATACATATACTTCCTTTGTAATTAGTGCCAGTATTATAGCTACCAGCGGAGGTACGATTGACCACCATGTTCCTATCATAACTTTCTCCTCCAAATGCTTCGGACCGAAGCCCGGTCAACAACGCCTAAAAAAACTTTCTTTAGCATATCACATCGTTAAAGTGTGTACAATATTTTTATCAAAAAAGTGAAGATAAGAGAGCGCGGATACGCTTATAATACCCTGCAGAACCGCTTGCGCTACGGCTGTCCGCAACGGTGCTATGCTCGTAAGTACCTCGCTTAGCACCGGCGGGCAGCAACGTTTCTGCTTGTGTACTATAACGTATGCCGCGCTCAATAAAATTTTACGTCATATCTTGCAATTTGCTCTGCTACGATGACTGTTATTATCAGACTCTTCCTACTATTTAACCATTTTTTTATAAACTATATTTGATATGTAAATGCCTTCGGCGATGCGCTCTTCTTCGAGCAAGGTGTCGGCAATCTCATGTGATGTTTCGCCTTCTCTTGTTACTAGAACGACATACGAACGTGATTGCTGCCTGTCATCATGTTCTTCACAACCGTAATCGGCTTCGGATATCATCTTAACGTAAGCGTATGATTCGGGATGCACCGCAAAATATTCTGTTATCTGTTTCTGATCATAATTCATCTCTAATTGTTCCTATCTTTGACTGCCCAGCAGTCTATCAAATACATCAAAGTATGAATCGAATGTTTTGGCGCAGCACTGCGGATTATCGATCACGATTCCCGGAGTGCGGAGTCCAAGCAGGCTCATGCCCATAGCGATTCTGTGATCGCCATATGTCTCTATCGCAGCACCATGCATCTTACCTGGAACTATGTGAATGTCACGCCCATCTGATGTTACATCTGCGCCCACGCGGCGCAGTTCGGTAACGATAGCATTTATCCTGTCACATTCCTGATGCGCGATATGCGCTACATTCCTTATTACAGATTCTCCATCTGCATATGCTGCGAGTACTGCAGCTGTGACCAGATCGGAAGAGCGTC
>OBMA010000896.1_pt1 | contig 18100 bp, 11 predicted proteins | sample 1539141 | NCBI WGS metagenome assembly OBMA01 (sample SAMEA3991484, study PRJEB22521) | metagenome | biome: anthropogenic terrestrial biome; feature: sewage plant; material: raw primary sludge | place: Sweden | collected 2012-09-26 | reverse complement strand
CAATAAACCTCCGTTAGAACCGCCATCAATGGCCAGTTTTTTTGAAGAAGTGTATCCGGTTGCAATCAGGTACTCAGCAGCCGCGATAAAATCATCAAATACATTTTGTTTATGCATTTTTGTTCCGGCCATGTGCCATGCTTCGCCGTATTCGCCACCTCCGCGAAGGTTGGCAACAACATACACACCGCCATTCTCCAAAAATGGAATTCTTGATACATTAAATGTGGGATTTAAACTGACATTGAAACCGCCGTAACCGTACAGCATTAGTGGGTTTTTGCCATTTTTCTTCAATCCTTTTTTGTACGTAATGGACATAGGCACTTTGGTGCCATCCTTGCTGGTGTAAAAAATCTGCTCGGTGATATAATCTTCAACATTAATTTTTACTTCAGATGTATGGAATGTTGTAGTTGAGTTTTTTTCTACATCCAATATAAAAATGGTAGGAGCAAAGGTGTAGGATGTAAATACATAAAAAGCTTCCTTGTCATTTTTGTCGCCCGAAATTGCGGTTACTGAACCTAAAGTAGGCAGTTTAACTTCATATTGTTTTTTGCCGGTCAAATCAAAAGCATACACATGATTACTTGCATCGATCATGTATTCAGCAATGATTTTTCCACCGATTATATTTACACTTTCCAAAACATTCTCCGTTTCTGGAAGTATTTCTTTCCAGTTATCGCGTGATGGCTGTGCCGGATCAATTTGCATTAATCGCGATTTTGGTGCTTTCCAGTTGGTGAGCACATAAATCTTTCCATCAACATTATCAACCACTGTATAATCGTTTTTAAATCCCGGTGCTAATTCAACGAATTTAGAATCAGGGTTTGATAGGTCTTTCATTTTAAGTGAATTGCCGGTGGTTGTTTCGGTCTCGGTTACAAACAGAAACTTTTCGTCGTCCGACACGCTCGAACCGCACTCGCGAAGTGGAAATTCTTTGTTTTCAAATACAATTCTGTCCTGACTTTGTGGCTGACCAATAATATGATAGAATATTTTCTCAAATTCATTTTTGCTGGAGTATTCTTTTCCTGCCTCCGGAGCATCAAATGCACTGTAGTAAAATCCATTACCTTGCCATGAAATACCATTGAACTTCGACCATTTGATATGATCGGGCAGGAGCTGACGTGTTTTTACATCCATCACGAAAATTTCATTCCAATCGGAACCACTACGTGCAATGGAGTATTGAAGGTACTTCCCGTCTTTTGAAAATGAAATATTGGTCAAAGCAACCGTTCCATCTGTCGAAAGTGTGTTTGGGTCAAGTAAAACCGTAGGTTCTGACGTCAAGGTTTCTTGTTCGCACAAAACGCTTTGGTTCTGCAAACCATTGTTTTTATAAAAATAACACTTTCCATTTTTCTTGAATGGCGAAGCATATTTTGGATAGTTGGTCAGATCAGTCAATCGTTTTTTTAATGCTGAACGAAAAGGGATCTGCTCCAAATAACTCTTTGTAACTACATTTTGGGCTTTTACCCAGGCAGCAGTAGTTGCAGATGTGTCATTTTCTAACCAGCGATACGGATCCTGAACCTGAACGCCAAAATAATTGTCAACAACACTTCCTTTTGCAGTTGTTGGATACGTAATTTTTGAAGCTGAAAAGGCTGTTGACATAAGCAGCAATAGTAATGATGTAAATGTAATATGTTTCATACTTTATGAATTTTAATCGATGTTGTCACTGAATTTTGATACTGGATTTAATCTTTAGTAACGCCTAATTCTTTTGCCACCTGTACCATGTAAGCCTGGGCAGCAGCGTATTCGTTCGGAATAATCCCGTCGAGGATGGCATCTTTTATGCGCATTTTTATGTCGCCAACTGTTGCACAAGCTGGTAAATTAAATGTCTCCATAATTTCTTGTCCACTGATGGGTGGCTGAAAATTACGAACTTTATCTTTTTCCTCAATCTCTTTCAATTTCTGTCGAACGAGTAGAAAATTGGATTTGTATCGCTTTACTTTTTCTTGATTTTTAGACGTAATATCCGCTTCACAAAGCATCATTAAATCATCAATATCGTCACCCGCATCAAATAACAATCGTCTGATGGCTGAATCGGTCACTTCATCTTCGGTCAACACAATGGGACGCATATGGAGGGTAACCATTTTTTGAACGTACTTCATTTTTTCGTTAGTGGGCAATTTCATTTTCCGGAAAATCTCCGGAATCATTTTCTCACCAACGAAGTTGTGGTTGTGGAAAGTCCACCCCAGACGTGAATCAAAGCGTTTGGTGCGTGGTTTACCAATGTCGTGGAGCAGTGCTGCCCACCGTAACCAAAGATTATCCGTATGCTCGCACAATCCATCCAATACTGCCAATGTATGATAAAAATTGTCTTTGTGGCCCACACCATCTTTTGTTTCAGCACCTTTCAATGCCAATACCTCAGGAAAAATAAGTTCCAACAAGCCCGTTTTTTCGAGCAAAATAAAACCTACCGATGGTTTGCGCGACATCATGATCTTATTCAATTCATCTGCAATTCTTTCTTTGGTAATAATTTCAATACGTTCTTTGTTGCGGGCAATGGCATCGAAGGTATTCGACTCCAAAAAGAAGCCAAGCTGAGCTGAGAACCGGATGCCACGCATCATACGCAACGGATCGTCCGAAAAAGTGATGTCCGGGTTTAGCGGAGTGCGGATAACAAAATTTTTGAGATCCTCTACGCCACCGAATGGATCAACTAACTCACCAAACCTGTCTTTGTTGAGGCAAATGGCCATTGCATTAATGGTAAAGTCACGTCGGTTTTGGTCATCTTCCAATGTTCCGTCTTCAACTATTGGGTTGCGCGAATCGCGTAGGTACGATTCCTTTCGTGCCCCTACAAATTCAACCTCCAGGTCGTTAAGCTTTACCTGTGCTGTACCGAAATTTTTAAATACCGAGAGACTCGCTTTTTTTCCTAATTTTGCTGCTACACGTTTAGCCAGTTCAATTCCACTTCCAACGATCACCACATCAATATCTTTCGATGGTCGTTTCAAAAAAATATCCCGAACGTATCCACCAATCACATAACATTCCTGTTGTTGTTCGTCGGCTGCTTCGGAAATAATGCTAAATATCTTATCTTGAAGAAATTCTTTCATAAATTCATTGTCGTAATTTTGGGAGCACAAAGGTAAGTCATTAGTTCGGATTAGCAAAGAAACTGCTTGTGCAAGTGCTTCGTGCGGGTTTATACAAAAAGAACTTACTGAAAGGTCAGTAAGTTCTTTTTGCGAAAAAGTAGTCTTTATTTTTTTGATTCTTCCACTTTCGCTTTCCGTGCTCTCAGTTTTTTTAATTCGTTTTCGAGCGATTCTATTTCTTCTTCTTGATGATTTATTGTTTTAAGTAATTCGTTCAACTCCTCGTTGTCAATTGTTGTTGGATATTGAGCATCAACTCTTTCTAAGAAGTCGGCCAATACATTCATGTAATTCATAAAAGCGTCATAAGCCGATTCGTAGTTAGTACCCCAGGCATCCTTATGGCTCATATATCTGAAATGATCAGTCGATTGCAGGATTAACCAGTCGCGCAACAATGGTTTGTCGGTACACATTCTAACCCGTTCGCCAACAGCATATAATTTGGCAATAGCTTCGTTTTGCAAATCGTTTCCTGTCCATGGCGTGAGGTCTTTGTCATTGCCCACCCAACTGATTGGAAATGGAACTGATAGCGGACCTGCCGATTCATTTTTCTTAGATAATTCCGATGGAAGCATCAAATTCATCTGGTGTTCCATTGCATGATAAGGGATGGCTTTCAGGAACTCAAAAATACCGGTGTATGCCGGTTGAGTAATACCAAGTGCTTCGTAACCCATTCCCAGGTTGATAACGTTATCACCTTCCGGTAAACCGGCTATCCAATTTGTAAAATTTTCGGCGGTTAATGATAAACTCGAAAACCGGAAAGCAATATCATCGCTTAATTTATGGTTTCTAACCAATAATTTAAGCTTTGGAAGATAAGAATGAGAGTATACATAATTAGGACTTTTCCAACCCAAAATATGTTTAGCTTCGTCAATCAACATGGTTTTAAAGCCCATTTTTGAAACAATCTCGCCAATTTCATCCGAATAAATCAATTCGGCATTAAAAATTGAGCTTGGGCGTTTACCAAATAAAATTTCAATTTTATCGGCATGTAACTTCAGCTGACGCTCAAATTCAGTAGCGTCAAAAACCGATGAAAGTGAGTGAGCATAAGGCTCAGCCATAAATTCCACGCAGCCCGTTTTAGCCAAATCTTTGAAACTATCAATTACCTCCGGAGCATAGTGTTCCAGTTGATCCAGCGTTACCCCTGATATGGTGAAAGCGCAACGGAATTTGCCGTTCGAACTTCGAATCATTTCTGCGATAGTGCGATTAGCCGGCAAAAGTGATTGCTCAACGTATGCTCTAATGCGTTCTTCGATTTGAAAATCATCGTAGTAATAATGATCTTGACCTATTTCGATGAATCTATAACGTTTCAAACGATATGGAAGATGAATTTGAAAATAAAAACAAATGTTTCTCATAAAAAAATAGTTTTAAAGTTACAGTTACAAATCGGGAATATTTAAAACAATTATAGAGTTAAATATAAGGATTGTAGTTGCAAATCAATAGATTGTAAATTACATTACGCTTTCGTAAATACCTCGTACTTTTAATCCGGCGTCTTGCCAACGGATATTATTTACTTCGTCTCTACCCAATTCCTGCAGACTTTTATGCATTGCCGGGTTTTTTACAATTGCGTAAATAGCGTCAGCCATTGCATCAATGTCCCAATAATCGGTTTTGATAGCATGGGTTAAAATTTCAGCACAGCCCGATTGTTTTGATATGATGGATGGCGTTCCTACTTGCATAGCTTCAAGTGGTGAAATGCCAAAGGGTTCTGAAACAGAAGGCATTATGTATACATCGCTCTCGGCTAGCATTTCGTGCACTTGGCGTCCTTTCAAAAAGCCTGTGAAATGAAATCTGTCAGCAATATTTCGTTTGGCCACAAGGTCAATCATTGCGTTCATCATATCACCACTTCCGGCCATAACAAACCGAACATCTTTTGTCTTCTGCAAAACACGATAGGCAGCTTCCACAAAATATTCAGGTCCTTTTTGCATAGTAATACGTCCAAGGAATGTTACCACTTTGTCTTTTCGGGGCGTTTTAGTAAATGAGTCCGCATTCGGGAGTGGATCAACAGCGTTATGAACTGTTGTAACCTTTCTCGGATCCTGATGATATTTTTCAATAACAATTCTACGGGTCAGATCACTTACGGTCATTATATGATCGGCAGCATCCATTCCCCTTTTTTCTATTCCGTAAACAATAGGGTTCACTTGTCCACGACTTCTATCAAAATCGGTGGCATGAACGTGGATTACGAGTGGCTTTCCGCTTATTTGTTTTGCAAATACACCCGCTGGAAAAGTTAACCAGTCGTGAGAGTGAATAATATCAAAATCCATTTGATGAGCCAGCACGCTAGCCACTGCTTCATAATTCGATATTTCTTCAATTAAATTATCAGGATATCGGCCCGAAAAATCAACACACCCCAAGTCATTAGTATATATTCGGTCGTAGTTGTATTTAATTCCATTTCTCAACCAAAAGTATTCATCAGGATGCATTGTTACACCAATTCGTTGATTCACATAATCCCACTCATTCTCTTTCCAAACAATAGGAACATTACAAGCTCCAACGATTTTCAAAAAGCTTTGATCCTCGTCGCCATGAGGTTTGGGAATCACAAATGTAATTTCCAAATCATCCTGCATCGCCATCCCTTTTGTCAATCCGTAGCTTGCTGTACCCAATCCGCCTAAGATATGTGGTGGAAATTCCCAGCCAAACATTAGTGCTTTCATTGTATATTCGCGTTATCGTATTTCTTCAATAAATCTAAAACTCTCAATATTTCTGCCACGCTCATCGCAAACGACATTCCACCATGCCCTTTAAATGGTGGATTACCATCAAACAATTCGGGTAATGAGCCTACACAAAGCTCAGTCATTTCACCTTCAAATCCAATAAGCATTCGCTCAATAAACGATTTGCCACTTTCTTTGTATACTTTTAAATAGGCCTGAGCAAATCCACCAAATGTGAATGGCCATGCCGGACCATTGTGGTAATTCCGGTCGCGTTCAAGCTGTCCACCAATGTAGATAGGTCTATAAAAGCCACTTTTCGGACTCAATGTTCTCAATCCTTTTGGAGTTAATAATTCTTTTGTAGTGATATCTAAAACTGATTTTTGTTGATGTCTGTCAAGTGGTGAGAATGTGAGTGCAACAGCAAGAATCATATTTGGTCTCACTTCAATGTCGTTATAATTTCCATCCACATAATCATATAAATAAGTTCCGTTCCAAAATGTCTTTACAAATGATTCGCGGGCAATCTCAGCCTGATAATCAAACAAATCTGCCGAGTGTTCGTTTCCTTTTGTGCGTGATAATAATGAAGTGAATTTTAATGCATTGTACCATAGTGCGTTAATCTCAACTACATAACCGGTGCGAGGGGTGATAGGACGCCCGTTTTCAACAGCATTCATCCATGTCGCCGGACGCTCGGTTCCATTTGTATAAAGAAGTCCATTGTTGTGGAGGAATAAATTCGGGTGGTTTTGTTTCCGAATATATGAAATTATGTCAGCTGCTAATTCGCAAAAACGATTAGCAGCTTCTTCGATAGATGTACTTATTGCATATTGTTGAATAGTCCACAAAAACCAAAGTAAAACATCTGGATCGTCGATGCCCTGAAGCTTGAACCCTGTTCGTTCGCCGTCCATAAATCTCTTCAGCTCGGCAATCGAAGTTTCAATGATGTCATTGAAGTAGTCCATTCGTTCGATGGTGAGTGTACAGCCCGGCAAAGCAACGAATTGATCTCTTGCTCTTGCTCCAAACCAGGGATAACCGGCAAGTAAATATGTTTTATCTCCTTCGCGTTTATACAGTTGTTGAGCCGAATTTTTTAAGCAGCTAAACATGTCTACACGCTCATTTCTTCGGGTCAATTCTTCTTCCCACAGAGCCTTTAACTTGCGGGGCGAAAGCTCGGTAACTCCTGCTGAAAAGATGATAGATTCCCCCTTTTTTATAGGCATTTCAAAATAACCGGGAACAAGTAAGTCTTCTTTGAATGCGTATCCACGTTCTTGTTCTTTAAAATACTCTATGTTTTTATGCCAATCGGGTTGGTGTACATACGTTATTTTCTTCGAAAATTGCATGTGTAAACAAGGATAGCTTTCGTACAGACACATGCGTATTCCATCCTGAACTTCTACATACGCAGTGTCAGCAATATCATTTTGGTGTGTCAAATCATTCACACTCCGGAATGCCAGAAATGGTTTGAAACGCAATAGAGTAGGAGAGTGCGCCTCCAGCAAAGTGTATTTAAAAAGCACTCTTGGTTCGAAAGATACCAACATCCGCTCTTTCGAAAGAATAACCCCTCCTACACGATAAACGGTGCGGGACACTACTTCACAGTCGAATTGACGAATGTATTTATGACCATTCGGGCTATACGTGTTTCCTTCGTATTTATGAATTCCCAGATTAAACTCTGCTCCATGTTGGATTACTGTTTCATCCAGCGATGATAGAAGCACGTGATTGGTGTCATCAATCTCAGGAATGGGCATTACTAACTGTCCGTGATATTTTCGGGTATTACAATCAATTAAAGTAGTACTGTTGTAAGCACCTGCTCTATTAGTGCGAATCATCTCTTTAGTAAGCGATTTATCGAGGTTGATAAGCAAGGTTTTATTAAAATTAAGGTAACTCATATTGTGAAATAATAATAGGTAGCGTTTTCAGTGTGTAAGACAACTTATGAGGATTAAATTAATGGCAAAGAAATGTAATCATCAAAAGAATGACATGTAAATGTTATCGACTGCAATATATAAAACTTTTTTCAAATACAAAAGGAATTTTTCGGTAATTTTTATGTTTTTGAAATAGTTTTTATGTAGTATTTTTTGCTTGTTTTGCTGCTCTATCGTTAATGTTTTGATATTCTGGAATCTTTGTTATTTGTATTTATCGTATATAATGTTGTTGCCTTTCTAAAGTTGTAATATCTTTGCTCTCTAAATAAAACAATTAAAGATGCTTTTCAAATCGGGTTTATCAGACTTCAAACGTCAGTTTTTACATGCTATATTTATTCCAATAATTATATGTATTGTTATAATTCTTAGCTTTGTGCTGGAGAAAGGTATGGGCTGGGACTTTCATACATTGGGAGTGTATCCCCGTAGAATTGAGAATCTGGACGGTATCTTTACGCTAGTATTTGTTCACAGCAATTGGAATCATTTGGCTAATAATATTGTTTCATTTTTCCTATTGTCCAGTTGTTTGTCTTTTTTTTACAGACAAATAGCTCTTAAAATATTGTTTATTTCTTATGTTTTTAGTGGTATGATACTTTGGGTTATAGGCAGAGACAGTTGGCATATAGGTGTGAGTGGTTTAATTTACTCGTTGGCTTTCTTCCTGTTCTTTAGCGGTGTCATCAGAAAGCATGTTCCACTTATAGCCATTTCTTTTATTGTTGCATTTTCGTATGGTAGTATGGTTTGGCATATATTTCCCTGGGAGGTTCACGACCCGATTTCGTGGGAAGGTCATTTGTCGGGCGGTGTAGTTGGATTGATATTGTCAATAATATACAGAAATGAAGGACCTCAAAAACCCGTAGTTAATTGGGGTGAGGATGATGAAGAGAATGAAGGAACTGAAAGTTTGGAAGACGATAATTTGTTTGTAGAAGATGAAAATAGTGATGAAAATTCGAGTACATCTTTACGATAAATTACCGACACCAGATTCTATAAATGAAGTGAGCCTCCACATAGTATGGAGGCTCACTTTGTAAATATAATAGCGATATTTTATTAATGTTTGAGTTTTTCTTCAATTTCTTTCACGCTGGAGCGGAAGTTTTTGTCAGAGTCCATTAAATCGGTTACAATTTTGCAGGCATGAAGAACGGTAGCATGGTCGCGTTGACCGATGGTGCTTCCAATAGATGCTAACGAACTTTTTGTAAGTTGTTTTGATAGATACATTGCTATTTGACGAGCTTGTACCACTTCGCGTTTTCTGCTTTTTGTAGAAATGGCATCGATGCTCAATGAAAAATATTCACACACAGTGTCGCGTATTTTCTCTACAGTATTGACTTTGCGGGTAATGTTTACAATTCTGCTTATAATTTTTTCGGCAAGTATAACGTCTATCGGCATATTGGCCAATGTAGAGTGTGCCAAAAGTGAAACCAGCACACCTTCCAAATCGCGAACATTATCTACAACGTTTTCAGCAATAAAGTTTACTACATCTTCGGGTATTTCCAAGCCGTCACGATAAATCTTGCTTTCAAGGATTGATTTACGCAATTCGAAGTTCGGTTTTTCAATTTCAGCCGATAACCCCCATTTGAAACGGGTAAGCAAGCGTTGCTCCAATCCCACCATTACAATCGGCGAACGGTCTGATGTCAGAATCAATTGTTTACCGGTTTGATGAAGATGGTTGAAGATGTGGAAAAATGTATTTTGAGTTCCTGTTTTGCCTGCAAATTCCTGAATGTCATCTACGATCAAAACGTCAATGGTTTGATAGAAATTCAAAAAGTCGTTTACAGTGTTACTACGCACTGCGTCGGTATATTGAATCTGAAAAGTATTTGCCGATAAATAAAGCACGCGTTTTTCAGGATGCAATTGTTTTGTCATTACACCAATGGCATTAGCCAGGTGGGTTTTTCCAACACCGGATTGTCCATAAACAAACAATGGGTTGAAAATCGTCTTTCCCGGTTCATTGGCAATACTTACACCTGCTGTACGAGCTAATTTATTGCTGTTTCCTTCAATTAGATTGTTGAAGTTATACGCAGGGTTCAATTGCGGATCAATCTCCGGTAATTGTGGTTTGTGGTATGGGCTCACATAACCCGAACCATTCGCCGAGGCTTTTGGTTTTGGTTGTTCGCTTGCGCTGGGTATTTGCGTGCCTCTTCCGCTTGTTTTGTCAATAAGTACACGATATTCTAAACGTGTGCCTACACCTACCTCGCGGTAAAGTGTCATTCTTAATAGGTCGATGTATTTTTCTTCTATGTACTCAACGAAGAATTGGCTGGGTACTTGTAATACGATAATGTTGTTTTCGTATTTTAGGGGAACGATCGGTGCAAACCATGTGTTAAACGATGCTTCGCTAATATTGTCCTTAATAACGCTTAGGCAGCGACTCCATAATTGATCGTAATTGTTTGACATTTGGTTTAGTTCAATTTTTAATAATAACGTAACAGACTGATAATATATACTTACTGAAAATTATTAGAGGCGACTTTCAGTTCTACAAAATTCGAAAACTTTTTCCAAATAAAAAAACAGCAAACTTTTTCCAAATTAAAACTTATTAGCATTTGATTTATTATCAGCGTGTTAATGTAATTGATTGTTTTTAAGGGCTTTATTCGTAATACAAATGAAATATGTCTGATATTAAAGTCATTGACTATTTGTAAGTGTTTTGGTTAATTGTTCCCGTAAAAAAGCCGAAACTCTTGTAACAAAGAGTTTCGGCTGTAAGTGATCGAAAAAACAATTATTTTTTGCGATTTTGTTATTTAGAATCGTGACAAATAACGAGCCTATTCTGATTTACGTCCAAAGAGCGAAAAATGGACATAGCGCTTAGGGCTTTTTTGTAAATCAATAAGCAATTTGTCAGCACTTGCTGCTGTATTAGAAAGGTTGATGTACAGGTCTTTATTGTTCAATAATAGACCTATTGTTCCTTCGGAACTATTCATTTTTTTTGTGAGCAAATTCAGGTTCGCTATGGTTTGATCAATGCTTGTAAAAGTGGCTTCGTAGTCGATTTTTTTCAATTTTCCGCTAATCTGTTTGAAGTCAGAAGTAATGTCGTTGACATTGCCCAGAATGTGCGGAACGTCGTTGTTCATCATCTTCTTCAATTGCGAAGAACTAACTGCCAAATTGGCTGTAGTATGTTCGATTGAAGCTATGCTTTTTGTCAGATCTTTGTTGTCGACAAGGGTACGTACCGAACGAATAAGCGAATCGGTTTGTGTTGAGATGCTTTCAATTTTGGGTAATAAACTACCGGTCAGTTGAGCCATTAATCCGGTCCCCATTTGCGATTTGATGGTATCGCCAGACTGGTGCATGGTTTGACTTGCAGTGATAGGTGCATAAATCAGTTGAATAGCTTTTCCGCCCATTAATCCATCGTCGTACAATTCAATTTTCGTTCCGATAGGCAGTTGAATATCTTTTGCTACCGATATTTTCACAACAAATGAATTTTGTTTCGAAAAATCAGATTTGATTTCCTCAACTTGTCCAACCTTAAATCCTTTTACGTATACGGGTGATGAAGGGACTAAGCCTCCGATATTTTCATAACTAGCGTAATAATTGGATACGGACGAGAAAATGTCTATTCCTTTCAGAAAATTCAATCCAAAATAGAGTATAAATATGGCTACCAGGGCCATTATTCCAACCTTAACCTCACGCGTAAAAAACTGTTTTTTCATTCTAATTCTATATTAAATACTTATTTTGTTAATGTCATGACTTCTTTCGGAGATAGTTTTCTGTCGCCATCGAAAACAATTACAAAAGCATCGGGGAATTTCGAAAGAATGGATGCGCGAATTTTTTCGATTTTAGTATACTCATTTTCTGCTCCTAAGGTGTATTTTTTTAATCCGTTTTCAACGAAGAATTCTACATTTTGTACCCCTTTGAATTCAGATGCATTTGGATTTAGAGTAAGTCTGGTAGCAAAAAGCTGCACTTTGAAAGTGAGATTTCTAGTTGGATCTGCCTTTGTGTCGGCTGATTTCTGATTTTGTACTTGTTCATAATTTTTCTTAGCTGGAGCCGATTGCGCTGTTTTTGTTGGAAGCGGAGTTGAGGGAATGACCGTTTCAACAGCTACTTCTGTAGTTTCTGCACGTTCGATAGGTGCTCTTTTGAGAGTTTCTGCCTTTTTTATTTCCTGCTCTTTTGGTTCGGGTACTTCTCTTTTTGGAACAAATACATTTTGTATACCCGATTTTTTATCGTGATCGTGTTTGTAGTATATAAATGCATTGTAAATAGCTTTTGCCATTTCATTTCTTCCAATGTCGGACGATAAATATCTTTCTTCGGCAGGATTAGAAATAAATCCAACTTCTATTAATACGCTTGGACATGCAGAGCGGTGCAATACCCAAAAACCGGCTTGACGTACACCTCTATCGTAGCGGTTGCAAAAACTGACGAATTGTTTTTGAATGTTCGATGCCATATCAAGACTTTTATCAATATATTTGTCTTGCATGAATTCGAACATTATATATGAATCTACCGAGTTTGGATCAAAACCTTTATACTTTGATTGATAATCTTTTTCGAGCATAATAACCGAGTTTTCACGCATTGCCACATCGAGATTGGCTTTTGTTTTGGCTAAACCGAGCGTGTAGGATTCTGCTCCTGAAGCAGAGGAATTGGGGTTGGAATTGGTGTGTACGCAGAGAAACAAATCGGCGTGATTATCATTTACAACGTCGGCACGCTCTTGCAAAGTAAGGTATTTGTCCGTTTTTCGGGAGTATACCACCTTCACATCCTTGAAATTTCGTTCAATCAAGGCACCCAGTTCTAAAACAATGGCAAGATTGATGTCTTTTTCGCGCATAAACGAACCCATTGCTCCCGGGTCATGACCTCCGTGTCCGGCATCGAGAACAACTGTAAATTTTCCGTTCTGAGCAGAAAGGGTAGTTGGCGTAAAAACGCCTAATAGCATAGTGCCCAACAGACAAACAAAAATAAATCTCAGGTTGGTTTTCATAATAATTCCGTCTAATTGAAAAGGAATTTAGTGTTTAATTTGGTGCAAAAGTAGTCTTTATTCCTCTTTCTTAAGCGAAAAGAAGCAGTAAATTTTCAAATTAATCATAAAAAAAAGTTATATATAAATCAGACTCCTATTTTTTGACTAATTTTGCAGCCAAATCAAGAAAACCTGAATCAAACCAGATGCATATCTGTAAATCCTTATATTTCAGCAAATCACGTTTGTATTTGCTCTTTTTTTTGTGCTTGGCTTTATCTTTTGCCGGATATAGTCAGGTAAAAGTTGCACCTAAAAGTGTGGAAAAGAAAGTGCTTGGAGCCGATTCTTTAGCCAAAGCTGTGCTTGATAGTACCCAAAAGGCCACTCCAGTAAAACAAAAATCAAACCAGATTGACGCTCAAATTGATTATAGTGCGCAAGATTCGATTGTGTTTTTGGGAAATGGTACCGGTTTTCTTCATGGTAAAAGTGATATTACCTACAAAAATATAAATTTAAAAGCCGACTATGTTCGTGTGAAAATGGATAGTAGTACGGTTTATGCCCATGGTACTGTGGACAGCACCGGTGCAAAAATAGGTGAACCTGTCTTTAAAGAAGGAACAACTGAATATGCATCGAAAGAATTAACCTATAATTTAAAAACAAAAAAAGGCTATATTCGTCATGCAGTTACTCAGCAAGGTGAAGGATATATAATAAGCGATAAGACAAAAAAAACAGATAATGACATCCTTTGTATAGCTGATGCAAAATATACAACTTGTGATAACCATGAGCATCCTGATTTTTACCTTAAACTGTTTAAGGGAAAAGTGAAAACGGGAAATTGGGTTGTTGCCGGAGCTTCTCAGCTGTATTTTTCAGATGTACCTTTACCAATAGCATTACCATTTGGATTTTTTCCATTTACCGATAAATATTCGTCCGGTGTTTTGATGCCTACTTATGCTGATGATCTAAATGCAGGTTTCGGATTGGTAAATGGTGGATATTACTTTGCTATAAATGACTATATGGATGTAACCATGCGTGCCGACTTTTATACAAAAGGTACCTGGTCTGTTAGTGGCAACACAACGTATAGAAAGAAATATAAATACAGCGGAAACCTCAGTATCAATTATAGAGAAACGGTGACGGGCGAAAAGGATATGACGGATTATAGTAAGCAAAAAAGCTTTAGTGTTAAATTGTCACATTCTCAGGATGCTAAAGCTAATCCCTATAGAACAGTATCAGCCAGCGTCGACTTTTCAACCAGCGGATATAACCGGAACAACTTAAATACCTATTCGCGACCAGAGATTTCTTCCCAAAATACGAAAGCTTCGAGTGTTAGCTTTACGCAACGTTTTCCTGAAAGTCCATTCAGCATTTCGGGAAACATGAATATCGCCCAAAGAACGAGTGATTCGACAATTGATATGACTTTGCCCAATATAAGTATTTCTATGAGTCGTATTTATCCTTTGAAACGAAAAAATGCAGTGGGTAAGGAGCGTTGGTACGAAAAAGTGTACATGTCGTACAATGGAACATTAGATAACAGAATTAGTACAAAAGAAAATAAGCTTCTCACATCTTCGCTTACGCGCGATTGGAAAAATGGCATGCAACACGCTATTCCGGTAGGAGCCACATTTAATTTGCTCAAATATGTAAATGTTTCACCCACGGCTAATTATACAGAGCGTTGGTATCTACAATCGGTTGACAAATCGTGGGATAAGACAAATCAAAAAGAAATTGTAACGGTTAAAGATGGCTTTAATCGGGTGTACGACTTTAATGTTGGTGTGTCAGCTTCTACAAAATTATACGGTTTTTATACACCTATTCGATCCATTTTTGGTGACAAGATTGATCGTATTCGTCACGTTTTAACGCCAAGTGTCGGGCTAAGTTATCGTCCTGACTTTGGTGAGTCGAAATGGGGCTATTATAGCGATTACACAAAGCAGGTGCTAAATCCAACTACTCAGACTTATTATGATGAAAATGTACAATATTCTCATTATGATGGCAGTTTGTATGGTACGCCCGGAAAAGGGAAATCGGGAAGTGTGAACTTTTCGTTGGCCAATAGTGTGGAGATGAAAGTAAGAAATGATAATGATACTACAGGAACAAAACCTTACAAGATTGTAAGTTTAATTGATAATTTCACCATAAACACTGGCTATAATATGGCGGCTGATTCTATGAAATGGTCAAACTTGAGCACCAGTTTGCGATTGAAATTGGGTGAAAGTTACAGCATTAGTTTGAGTGGTGATTTTGATCCTTATATGTATGGATATGATAAATCGGGTCGTCCGGTGCGTATTAACCAATTGGTTTGGGGTCATGGCAAACTTCCTCATTTTTTAGGAACGAGTACATCATACAGTTACACTCTAAGTAATGAGACATTTAAGAGAAAGGATAAATCTAAGGTTACTACTACCCCCGAGAACCCCGATCAGCAAAGTTCAGATGCCAACAATGATGTGAGGAATGATCCATCAAAAAAGAAAGATGAACATAAAAAGAAGGTAGAAAAAGGTGAAGATGGCTATGAGAAAGTCACTATCCCGTGGAGTATAAGTGCCAGTTATTCGGTTCGGTATGCTCCTGATTTTAATGACTTCAATGATAAAAAGATGTTCTATAATTATAAGATTACTCATAGCTTAAGTTTATCGGGTAATCTGTCGTTGACCACAAACTGGAAATTTAATTCCAGTGCGAGTTATGATTTTGAGGCACATAAAATGACGTATGCAAGTATAAATATTACCCGAAATCTACACTGTTGGACTATGACCGGAAGTATGGTGCCATTCGGACCTTACAAGACTTATAATGTGCGTATTGGGGTAAATGCAAGTATGCTTAGCGACCTTAAATATGAAAAACGAAGCGGTTATCAAGCGAACAATATTACCTGGTATTGAGTTATTATGGGAATACTTATTCTAAACCGATTAATTGATAAAGAATTGAAATTAATTTAACAACAAATAATAAGAGAAAAATGAAAATTACAGCAGACAAAGCGGTATCTGCCGAATACGAATTGTACGTGGACGGTGAAGTAGAAGGTGAATTGGAATTGATGGAGAAAGCGACAGCTGAGCAACCATTAAGCTTCATCTATGGTGTGAACATGATGCTTCCTAAATTTGAATCAAATTTGTTCGGCCTACAAGCTGGAGATAAATTTGATTTTACTATTGAAAAAGAAGATGCTTACGGAGAATATGATGACGATAGTGTATTGGATCTAGATCGCGCTATTTTCGAAATTGATGGCAAACTTGACGAAGAAATGATTTTCGAGGGCAATGTTGTTCCATTGATGGATAACGAAGGCAACCGTGTAAACGCACAAGTTGTAGAGGTAACTGATGCACACGTAAAAGTGGATTTAAATCACCCATTAGCTGGCGAAAATCTTCATTTCAAAGGAACAGTACTTGAAGTACGTGAGCCTTCTGAAAAAGAATTAGCTGCTTTAACCGGTGGTGGATGCGGAAGCGGTTGTGGTTGCGGATCCGGCGAAGGTAGCAGCTGTGGCGATGGCGGATGCGGCGACGGTGGATGTGGTTGTGGCCCTGAAGAAGAAGCGAAAGTTGGTGGTTGTGGAAGCGGTTGCGGTTGCAACTAATCGACTGTAATAGACTTTAGATAAAATACAATGGATATTAAGTGGTAATGCGCCATTTAATATCCATTGTTGTAAATATACCACCGGGTTTAAATCTTAAAATGCAGGTTGCGCTTAGCATCTGGCTTGAAAAACGGATATTTTCTACTAACTTTGCACTTTAAGGTGAATTAAAAAAGCAGTTTATAATTGGTTACCCGTTATTTCACTACAACTATTTTGTAGGTATCAACCGGTAACGCATAACTAAAATAATATGTCGAATACAATTGGGAAATTATTTACTTTTACTTCTTTTGGTGAGTCGCATGGTCGGGGAATTGGCGGAATCGTCGACGGCTGTCCGGCTGGGATTGACGTGGACATCGAATTCATTCAACATGAATTGGATCGTCGTCGTCCTGGTCAATCCGATATTTCCACACCACGAAAGGAAGGCGATAAAGTAGATATACTTTCGGGCACTTTTGAAGGTAAAACTACCGGGACGCCTATTGCTTTTGTAATTTGGAACGAAAACCAACACAGTACCGATTACGATCATCTGAAAGAGGTGTATCGTCCATCGCATGCCGATTATACGTATCAACAAAAATATGGAATTCGCGATCATCGTGGTGGTGGCCGTAGTTCTGCGCGCGAGACAGCTTCGCGGGTAGTGGCGGGTGCCATAGCCAAGCTGGCATTGAAACAGCTGGGTGTTGAGATTACTGCTTTTACTTCACAGGTTGGACACATTGCCATGACGCAGACATTCGAAACTGCCGACTTGTCGTTGATAGAAAGCAATGTGGTTCGTTGTCCTGAAACAGCTACTGCCGAAAAAATGATTGAATATATCAAACAGTTGAAAGGTGAAGGCGATTCAATAGGCGGTATTATTTCGTGTGTGGTGAAAGGCGTACCTATCGGTTGGGGAGAACCTATCTTCGATAAACTGCAGGCCCGACTGGCGCAGTCGATGCTCAGCATTAATGCTACTCATGGTTTTGATTATGGTAGGGGCTTTGAAGGCGTGAGTCTGAAAGGTTCGGAGATGAACGATTCGTTTGTAAAAGAGGGCGACCAAATTACGACCAAAACAAATAATTCGGGTGGTGTGCAAGGTGGTATCAGCAACGGACAAGATATTTATTTTCGTGTATTATTTAAACCGGTTGCTACTATTTCGAAAAAACAGGATACTGTGGATATTCATTCCAAAGAAGTCGAACTTGAAGCCCGCGGACGTCATGATCCTTGCGTTCTGCCGCGTGCAGTACCTATAGTGGAAGCAATGGCTGCCCTGACGCTGTTAGATTTGTATTTGACAAAGAGTTAAAAAAGACTACCCCTAACCCCTGAAGGGGAATAAGTTAGTGTCGTCTCCTATCCCTTTTGTATAAGGTTTTAGGAGACGATACTATTTTTTTTTAGATTCCCCTTCAGGGGTTAGGGGTCATCATTGTCACAAATTTTTCAGCTTCGTCCAG
>OBMA010000895.1_pt1 | contig 18104 bp, 19 predicted proteins | sample 1539141 | NCBI WGS metagenome assembly OBMA01 (sample SAMEA3991484, study PRJEB22521) | metagenome | biome: anthropogenic terrestrial biome; feature: sewage plant; material: raw primary sludge | place: Sweden | collected 2012-09-26 | reverse complement strand
TGCAACGTCTGGCGCTGGCCGTGGACGACGACGCCGAATTGCCACAGCACCGAGAACGCTCATCACAACCATTAGACTGCCTTGAGGTATGCTTGGTACTACCCATCCGTGTGTAGCTGCATTCCAATCTATATGCACAAGGAAAAGTTCATAAATAAATGAGAGTCCTATCATGGATACGAATCCGATGATGCCACGCTCTATTCTTTTATATGAATTGGTGAAGATCATGATCATTACTGCTATCGTGGTGAGTATAGATCCCCAAATAATAGGTATGTTGAATAACATCTGCAGGGCGATGGCTCCTCCAAGAATCTCTGCCAGTGAGGTTGATATACTGGCGAGTATTGCAGTGATGATAATTGGGCGTCCGACACATTTAGGCGTATATTTATCAGTAGCCTCACTAAGGCACAATCCTGTGACAATGCCAAGATGGGCAACATTATGCTGTAGGGCAATCAACATGATGGTAGAGAGGGTGATTACCCAAAGAAGTGAATATCCAAAGTCGGAACCCGCGGCGAAATTACTTGCCCAGTTGCCCGGGTCAATGAAACCTACAGTGACCAGCAGTCCTGGTCCAATGTATTTAAATATGTCAAACCCACCTAGTACTCGCGGGTGTGTCTTACTCTTCAGTTCTTTTATTATGTCTATCATGGCTGCGAAGATACAAATAAATCTTGATAACATGTAATAGTTACAGAAAAATGCTAACTATTGAGGATCTGATTTAGTCGAAAGTAAACAATGATTTGGTCGAAGATAATTTTTTTACATTTATATATTACCTTATCTTTGCACCAGAATTTAACAATGTAAAAATTAAATTATGAAAATCAGGTTATTACTTTTGTGTTTAGTGATAGTTTTAGCCAGTTCTGCTTTCGCTCAGAAAGCATTGATAACGGGATTGGCTCAGGATTCAGTTTCTCTTCAAGATGAAATGTTTGCCTCAGTAAGAATCTTCAAATAGAAGAAAAAGAATAAGCCCGTAGCAATGTTCGTTACTGATAAAAGTGGTACATTCAAGTCACAGCTAAATAATGTGGGTGAGTATACAATCGTCATCAGTTCCTTAGGGCGTAAGGATATCAGTCATAACTTTACATTGAAAGGTGAATAGACAATGAATTCTTTTGCTGGTCATAAGGACCGTATATTGACCCTGTCGTATATCATCTCCACATCACCTACTAAGAATAAGACGTTGAGCGATTTCAATACAAACGCGACGGCATTACTCCTTAGTTTTACTGATCGTTATACCGATGCTTATAACAATACTATAGAACATACATGGCAAAATGTAAAATATCTGATAGGAGTAGGGCAGAACATTAACCTCAATTACGGAAATCTCGTCCCTTTGGACTGTATCTTATATAAGTTGGCTGAAACTCAAAATATAGGTCTGACATACAATATGCGTATCAGTCGATCGAATATTACGATGTTCAGCCCATATGTTGACAAATCTGACCCTACAGCATTAAGCTATGGCAATACAAATCTCGACTGTGAAAAATCACATAACATCAATTTGGTCTATAATTTCTTTACAATGAAATGGATGGTCAATCTAACCCTACGTGAGAGCTATATTACTGATGACATATCTTGGCGTAAATTATTTCTTTAGTGGTATGCACCGCTATGCGTAAAAGGAGGGGTTCGGATTTTCTTTATGAGAATGTAAAAAAAACATTGAAAAAAGTATTTATATAAGTATTTTTAGTTATATTTGTGCGCTAGTCAATATTTGAAGATTGATTATTACGAGAGCTAGTTTCTTAGTGTTTATATAATCCAACTTAAAATTAATAATTATGTTAAACGAAAAAATTGAAAAAGCAATCAATGCACAGATTAATGCAGAGATGTGGTCGGCTTATCTCTATCTGTCAATGGCATCTTATTGCCATTCTATTGGTCAGACGGGTATGGCAAGATGGTGTGAGGTGCAGTTTAAGGAAGAGCAGGATCATGCTAAGATCTTCTTTAACTTTGTCATTCAACGTAATGGCAGAGTGACACTAAAAGCCATAGACGAAGTGCCAACAGAGTGGACTTCTGTTTTAGCAGTGTTTGAAAGTATACTCACTCATGAGCAGAAGGTTACGTCTATGATAAATAACCTTTTTGCACTTACAATTGAGGATAATGATTATTCCACCCAGAGTATGTTGAAATGGTTTATTGATGAGCAAGTGGAGGAAGAGGAAAATGCTCAGACTATTATCGACAATCTTAAAATGATCAAGGATAACGGCCTAGGGCTATACATGCTTGATAAGGAACTTGGTGCAAGAACGTACGTTCAGGCTTCTCCTTTGTTAAATTCAACATTGTAGAAGATTCTGTATAGACATTTTCTTGTGTATTCTATATTGAAATGACCCCCTAAAGTTGCATTTAAACTTTTGGGGGGTCAAAATATAAATATATATTATGGGAATATTTATATTCTTGTAAATATTATTTTTTGAATATCTATTTTGTTCTCAGTTACCTTTATGTTGTTATTGGATAGACTTCCTGTAGCAGGAAAATATCACCGTGTTGATCTTACCGTTTCCCATTCATCAGGTTCATGCCAGATGGTTTCCGGCACACTTAGATTATTGTCACGAGAAATGCTGCAAGTATCAGTGCTTGCTCACCCCACCAGTTAAAGCGTATGGATTCGAGTTTCTCTTGTAAATTGTTTCCTGTCATTTGGTGTCGTCTTATGACAGCGTATAATATCAAAGGCAGAATTGTTACGATCAATATCCATGGACAATTATTGATAACGATATAAATCACACTAATACTGCAAAGTATGGCAGATATATAATGAATAGTTTCCTTTTGCTCCTTGTGAAAGTCAGAGGTGACACCAATAAGAAACAGACATGAGCAGGCAATGAATCCGGAAAAAGCAAACTTATTGGTCATGATGGGAAATGCTAACAGAGAAATGACGATCGCCCATAAGGTAAATATTCTGCCCCAACCTTCTTTATACTTTTCAAAACCATAAAACGATGAACTGAAAGAGATGGGTCTGTGCGCATAAACTTCTGCAAATACCTCATAAAGAATTGTCAGAATTGCAGCTATGTACATTAATATTTTCATACGCTTTTGTTTTTTTAGGTGCAAATATGACATTTTTTCTTTAATTATTACTATCAAAACAATAGATTTAAAATGCTATTTTTCAATAATATTCAGTTTGGCAAATCAATACATCACTTTTAACAAACGAATACTGGCAGAAATAACTATATTTGCACTGGAGATGAATAAAAATAAGAACATATATCAGTTTACAATAGAAGATTTTGTTGATGATGGACAGTCTGTTAAATATATTGATAACGACTTCATTATTATGGATAATCTGAAAACAGATACTCAATTTAGTACGATTAAGTTGGGCATCAATGTTTTCAATATTGTCATAAAAGGTAAAATGCAAGCCTGCATCAACGGGCATAGAAAAATAATAGGAGGGCACCAGATGATGGTATGTCCTTCTTCTTCTATAATAGAAGATCTGATGGTTAGTCCGGATTTTAAATGCCTCATCATTTGTCTGACAGACCGTTTGCTGAAAACACTTCTCCATTCGTATACCTCAATATGGAATACAGCGCTATATGTGAAAAAATACAATCAGATAGAACTGGAGAAAAAGGATTTTGATGTTATCGAAAAGGTTATTGATCTGCTTAAGATATACGTCAATGACGATGACCTTTATTTTCGTGAAGACATCATACATTCTCTTATACAGACATTGTTATTGGATTTCTGTTCTACGCTAAAGACTTCTTGTGATGTTGATGGACAGTATAATAAAATGAATAGTGCAGAGAAGTTATTCAATAGTTTTATTGATATGCTCTCAAAAAGTGAAATCAAAAGACACCCTATTACTTTTTATTCAGACAAGTTGTTTATCTCATCTAGATATTTATCAAGTGTATGTAGGAGTATTAGCGGAAAGTCTGCCGGAAAATGGATACAGGATTATTTAGATGATGACATCAATTATCTGCTTCTTTCCACAGACATGAATGTGAAAGGCATCGCCGTGAAATGCGGATTCTCAAATATCGCCTTATTTGATAAATATGTGAAGTTGCATTTTGGTATGTCTCCTCAGAGATATAGAAATGATAAACGTGAAAGAAATGAGGTAAATTAGATGTGTGAGACTATTTTAATTATATTATTCTATCGTAGTAATGATGCGTATGCTATCTGAGGGAACGTAAGTTTTAATCCATTTTGAAAATTTCTCCATTTCTGTTTTTTCCATACGCTTTTTATTATGTAGCCCGATAAGTGCAATAACATATTTTTCTGTGGTAATCGTATCAGTGCGTGTCTGTATTGCTTTTTGTAATGCTAATGTATGTATTTCAGGAAACAACACTTTTAGCTGAGGACGCAATGTTTCGTTTATTTTTTCATATTTCTTATATGAGTTAAGGTCATTTCCTAAGTCTTTTATCTTATTTGACTGTTCTTGAATGATTTGTGCGTAGTTTGCCTGATTGTCAGTCATCTTATTAAGATATTTGCCAATCATCATGAGACTGTCAGATTGAGCACCCTGTATGACCTGAAGTGAATATTGATCAAGTTTATAGTCATACATTGTTTTCTTGATTTGTTTGATATCCTTATCTGTTACAATCTTCCCTACTGCAACGATTCTTAAAGTCTTAGTATCATTTTGCACATCGTGAGCTACCACTTGAGTGCCCTTTTCGTTAAATTCATTTTTGATAAATCGATTTACATTCGAATTGAATATGCTTTCTTTTATAATATTGAATGTGATAAAGCCTGCAGGAATCATTGTCAAAGTTACAATAATGATCGTATAGCGTTTTACTTTTTTCCGTCGTTCGGTATCAATTTCTTTTTTGTGTTTGAAGTTGAGCATCATCACGCCCAAATATGTTGCCAGACAAATAAAAACGGTATTGATAAAAAACAGATAAAATGCACCGAGAAAATAGAACAAATGTCCCGTTGCAATTCCATATCCTGCAGTGCACAGTGGGGGCATGAGGGCTGTAGCTATAGCTACGCCCGGCAGAACATTACCTTTTCCTTTAGTGCAGATCGCCACAATGCCGGCTGCTCCACCGCAGAAGGCAATCAGTACATCATACAGGGTAGGAGATGTTCGTGCTAAGAGCTCAGACTGCGCTTCGTCGAATGGTGATATAAGAAAATAGAATGTTGCAGTTACCACACTGATGATGACTGCAATAAAATAGTTTTTAAAAGATCGTTTAAGTAATTTGAAATCATTGATTCCAATAGCAAGTCCCATGCCGATAATAGGTCCCATAAGCGGTGAAATAAGCATAGCACCTATGATAACAGCAGTAGAGTTTATATTCAATCCTAGCGAAGCAATGAATATTGCAAATATCAGAACCCATAGATTTGCCCCATGAAATGTTACATCGTTGCTTATGCTGCCAATGATCTTCTGCTCGTCCTCTTTGTCAGTCATAATCTGGAAGTAACCTTTTATAATATCCCAGTTGATAATCTTTTTCATTGTTTGTTCAATATATATATTCGCAAATTTAATACTTTATACTGAAAATACATTAAATAATATGAAAAAAAATATCAAATATTTGATATTTGTTATCATTTCCCATTATATTATTGGAGGTACCCTTAAGAATATATCTTTGAGAGCTGAACAAATTCGATTATGTAAAGTAGCATTGTATATCATTATAAAAGGCCATCAAAAAAATGTTTTGATGACCTTTATAGTGATAATAAGTAAGTTCCTTTATTTTACTGCCACACATTCAATCTCTACCAATGCTCCCTTTGGTAATGTTTTTACAGCAACAGCAGAGCGGGCTGGGAAAGGCTGAACGAAAAATTCAGCGTAAACCTCATTCATTTCTGCAAAGTTATCCATGTCAGAAAGGAAAACAGTAGTTTTTACTACGTGACTAAGATCGATGTCAGCTTCTTTCAGTACGTTTTGCACATTGGTAAGTGACTGACGAGTCTGTTCCTTGATGCCACCCGTCACGAACTTATCCGTAGCCGGGTCAATAGGAATCTGTCCGGAAGTGAAAATAAATCCGTTAACTTCAATAGCCTGACTATATGGGCCAAGCGCTTTAGGTGCATGATCAGAGTGTAATACTTTCATAATCTATATTTTTTAAATTAAATTGAATCCTTTATCTTGTAGTGTCTTCTTGATTTCCTCAATATGTTCCATATTCTTTGTTTCTGCAGTTACTCTTAAGATGCAGGCATTGACTTTCTTGCAGGTTGCAGTGCGTTCATGGTGTACGCTGATGATATTTCCACCTAGTTGAGCAATTACAGAACATACATCAACCAATTTCCCGGGTTGGTCATCCAGTTCCAGATCAATGGCACAAAGACGTCCGCTCTTTGCAAGTCCACGGTTTATCACACGATTGAGAATAGTTACATCGATGTTACCGCCGCTAACCACACAGATGATTTTCTTTCCTTTGACGGGCACTTTATTATACATCACAGCAGCCACACTTGCAGCGCCGGCACCTTCGGCAATCATCTTCTCACTCTCTATGAGTCTCAGGATGGCTGCGCATATTTCGTCCTCGCTTACCGTCACTATCTCGTCTACGTATTTTGAACAAGTATCAAAAGTAATTGATCCGGGTTCTTTTACAGCGATACCGTCAGCAATGGTAGAGACAGATGGTAACTTTTCCTGTTTATGATCATGCAGACTTTGCACCATACTTGCAGCACCTTCAGCTTGCACGCCATACACCTTAACCTTGGGGTTAAGTGATTTCACAGCAAAGGCGATACCGGAAATCAGTCCGCCGCCACCTACCGGTACAACCACAGCCTCAACGTCAGGCAGTTGGTCAAGTATCTCCAAACCAATGGTGCCCTGTCCGGCTATCACATTCTCGTCGTCAAATGGATGGATAAAGGTATATCCCAGTTTTTCACGTAGTTGTAACGCCTTCTGATAAGCATCGTCATATACTCCTGGTGTCAGGCATACTTCAGCGCCTAGTCGTTTGGTTGCCTCCACTTTGCTTATTGGGGCACCTTCTGGCAAGCAAATCAAAGATTTAATATCCATCGATGTGGCACCTAGAGCCACACCTTGGGCATGATTTCCTGCAGAACAGGCAATAACGCCTTTCGCCTTTTCCTCATCAGAAAGTTGAGAAATCTTATAATAGGCACCACGAATTTTGAATGATCCTGTCTTTTGCAGGCATTCCGGTTTAAGAAAGACATCGCACTCCGGGTTGATCTTAAGTGCATGTACAAGTTCAGTCTTGCGTAGAATCTTGCTCAAGACGAATCTGGCTTTGTAGAAATTGTCTAATTGTAGCATTGCTTTTGTTTTTTACGGGTGCAAACTTACTCAATTTCTAGCCAAAAACGTATTACTTTTGGGATTTTCTTCTTAAATGGCTAAAAAATTATCAGAGACTTAAAACTTACAGCATGGCTCGTTGTCGATTACAGATTGTTCATTAATCGAATTATAAACGATATGAGTTTGCTTTCAATTACTTCAAATTCAACTTAAAAGATATAATTTTATTGGTTATTTCTATTGAATTTTGCACATGTTTGCTGCATCGTAATCTAAAGAGGTCTCGTTCCTTTATTTCCGCCATTCCTTCGGGGGTGCTCATCTCTAATCCTTCCATCAATTCACGACAACAAATCGTACCACAGGTCGTCTTCTTAAATTCCTCAATAAAGTGACATGACATATCATACGCACGTTCTTTATCTTCCTTTGTTCCATCTTTTCCTCTTCCGTATTTTAACCCAATAGCCATTAAAGCCCCGCTAACTGCGCCACATGTTTCCTGCATATATGCGATTCCGGAACCGAAAGGACTTGCTAGCTTAAGACAAGTATCTTTGCTTATTCCCAATTCTTCTGCAAAAACGGATAAAACGGATTGTGCACAATTATATCCATTGTAAAAGGTTGCAGTTCCTTCTTTTTTCTTATCTTCTATTTTTATCATAACAAAACTTTCTAAAAAACGTCTTTAATTTAATATTTATTGGGAAACTCCGCTAGTATGATGGGTATTGGTGGAGTTTTCTTGATATTTATCGCCTACAAAGTTACATAAAAAAATTAAAAACATTGTCCCTGAAGAAAATATGATTATACCTGAGAAAATAAAAATGTATTCAGGTGTCCACTATATAAGGTTTATTAATCAGACTTACATATTCGTAAAATAGAAAAATTTGGTGATTTCAAATAATTATCTTAACTTTGCCCCAAAATTATAAAATACTCCAATGAGAATAAGCAATTAATAGTTGGTTTTTATTAAACCGACATCAAACTAGAGATAAGTATTATCGGTTTAACGGCCTTCGTCGAAGGTCACTATTAATTTTTTATATATGAGTATGATTGTCAGTGGAGTGTCATTCCACTATTATAACCAACCAATATTATTTCAAAATATCAGTCTGTCAGTCATGTCCGGTAGCAAGGTTTCCTTCATCGGAAACAATGGAGTTGGAAAATCCACGCTGTTAAAACTGATCGCAGGAAAGTTGGATGCTGTTTCCGGTAGCGTTCAATGTTCCTCTGTTCCTTATTATATTCCCCAACAGATTGGTATGATGGGGTTGTCTGTAGGCCGGGCTTTAGGTGTTTCAGATAAGATAGAAGCATTGCATGCCATTTATGAGGGAAGTGATGACGCTAAAAGTTACGAGATACTAGATGATGACTGGACGATAGAATCCCGTTGTCGTATTGCTCTTGATGATTGGGGACTGTCTAATATTGAGTTGACGGCATCAATGGACTCCTTAAGTGGTGGTGAAAAAGTAAAAGTCTTTCTTGCCGGTATAGCCATCCATCAGCCGCGGACGATGATCCTTGATGAACCAACAAATCATCTTGATAAGGTCAGTCGTCAAAAACTTTATGAGATCATCTCCAATACAAAAGCAACGGTAATCATCGTAAGTCATGATGTTACACTGTTGAATTTACTTGATGAAACTTACGAACTGTCTTCGAACGGTTTAAAGTTGTATGGAGGAAATTATAATTTCTACAAAGAACAGAAATTCATAGAAGAACAGGCACTGAATCAACAGATAAACACAGAAGAAACAGCGTTGAAACCTGCCCGTAAAAAGGCAAAAGAGGTAAATGAACGTCAAGAAAAGCGCTCTCGTCAAGCAGAGAAGAACAAAGGACAAGTGATACGTATCCTGCGTCAGGGATTGAAAAACCGTGGGGAGAATACCGGTGCGAATTTAAAAGACAGGCATACGGAACTCATTCATCAGAACAGTCTGCGGTTAAGTGACTTGCGTCAAAAGCAGGAGGTAAGATGTGAGTTGAAATTGGATTTTTACAACACTTCATTATACAACGGTAAACTTTTGGTTTCTGCAATCGGATTAAATTTCAGGTACTCAGAAAGAGACTTTCTTTGGAAGAACGCCTTTGATGTAGAAATAAGAAGTGGAGAACGAATACATTTGAAAGGAGATAACGGAACGGGGAAAACGACCCTTATGAAACTATTGATTGGAGAGTTGGAACCAAGTGCAGGAAAAATCATTAAAAGCGATTTCTCTTTTGTTTATCTTGATCAGGAATATAGCAACGTGAATACCTCGCAAACAGTATTTGAACAGGCACAGCAGTATAATTGTCATAATCTTCTAGATCACGAAATCAAGTTGCGGCTTCATCGGACTTTGTTTCCCAAGGATATGTGGGATAAACCTTGCTGCGTATTAAGTGGTGGCGAGAAGATGAGACTATCTCTCTGCTGTCTGATGATTTCAAATCATATTCCGGATCTTATCATTCTTGACGAGCCTACCAATAATCTTGATTTGCAAAGTCTTGATATCCTAACGGCAACAATCAAAAACTATATAGGAACACTGTTGGTCATATCACACGACAATGTATTTATCAAAGAGATGGGTATCACAAGAACTATTGAATTAATGATGAACTGCTAAATTATGCAAGATGTTTTTAGCTGATATCGTTTAAACTATTCTGAATTTTATCAGACGAACAGTTTTGCATCTGATATTATTTTGTTATTTGAATCATAGAGCCCGATACGGATTTTGACTTTTTAAAAGATTTTTTCGGATTATATCATGCAAAAGTAGAAATAATAGGATTATTATTTCTACTTTTGTATTCAAAATGAGTGATTTAGAAAAAGAATACCGCAAATTACTGGAATATCAAAGATTTGATAAGGAAAGTATGGGTATCGATATTTTGCAGAGAAATATCGATCAACTTTCAAAATCACCTTTTCTGAAAGGGTGTGCTTTGTCTATTTTTGATGTTTATAGACAAAAACATGTATATGAATCTGAATATCATAGGGAGCTATTCAAAGAACCCAACAAGGATTATTCAGAAGTTAAAGTGCATCCCGATGATTATGAGGCTCTCATGAAAAATGGAATTGCCACATTCCGTCACCTGTTTTCTCATAACGCGAATGCTAAGTATAACAAATTAACAAGAGAATATCGAGCTTTGGTAAGGGGAAAATTTCAACGGATTATAGAACAAATTCAGATATTGGAGTTTGATAAGATCGGAAATATCTGGTTAAGTCTGAGTATTGTTGATATCGCTCCAAATCAAGCCCCTCCATATATTGTTAATTCTAAAATAGTAAATTTTAAGACTGGTGAGAGTTTTTCGCCTGTAGACAAATACTTTAATCAAGAAAGAATTTTATCTGTGAGGGAAATTGAGATAATAAAATTAATAGGATCTGGATTGTTGAGCAAGGAAATATCGGAGAAGCTTCATATTAGTGTGAACACTGTAAATACTCATCGACAGAATATTCTAAAGAAATTTAATGTAGACACATCAATAGAGGCTATAAGATATGCAGAAAATCTTGGCCTTATTGACTATTAAAGTATCATGAATTTTATTTTACTGATAAATCAGTATTGTGAAACCTTGAATGTTATACTAATTTTGCACCGTCAAATTATTAAAAAAGAAGTGCAAAATGACAAGGAAATTTTTTCTCATTTTGAATATGATGATTATTTCAACATCATTATTCAGTCAAAATTATCAAACAGTTAGAGGTAGTGTTTGTGAAAAAGTAACAGAATCTCCAATTTCCTATGCGACAGTAGCGTTGCAGGGGGGAAATTCAACGATTGTTGCAACAACCGATTCTTTGGGGCTGTTCTCAATAAAGCATGTCCCGATAGGCAGATATGATATAAAAGTTAGTCTCACTGGATATGAACCAACTATTTTAAAAGAGATTGTCGTTAGCTCTTCAAAAGAAACGGTGCTAACTATGATGCTGAAGGAACAAGCAAATCAATTAAGTGAAATTATAGTCAAACCGAATGTAAACAAAGCGGAACCTATTAATTCTATGTCCATAACTGGAGGAAGGATGCTAAGTGTTGAAGAAGCACGTCGTTATGCTGGTGGAATGGATGATCCTGCCCGCTTGGCATCTTCTTTTGCCGGTGTAACAAGTAGCATTGGCAACAACGGAATTGTTATACGAGGAAATGCTCCCACTTATTTGCAATGGCGAATGGAAGATGTGGAAATACCGAATCCTAATCATTTTGCCGATGTTACAAGTTTTGGTGGAGGTGGCTTTACATCTTTAAGTAGTCAGGTTCTTGGTAATTCTGATTTCTATACGGGGACGTTTCCCTCAGAATACGATAATGCCATCTCTGGAGTTTTTGATATGAAACTTCGAAATGGAAATAATCAAGAACATGAACATACGGTTCAGGTTGGTACAATTGGCATAGATGTAGCTTCTGAGGGCCCAATCAAAAAGAATTATAATGGTTCATACATCTTTAATTATAGATATTCCACCTTGTCTTTAATCTCTCCATTGTTGCCTGATGATGCCAGTGGCACAAGATATCAAGACTTATCCTTCAAGTTTTATTTGCCATCTTCCAAGTTTGGAATTTTTTCTTTGTGGGGAACAGGACTAATTGATAGATCTGGCACTGAACCGGAAAATGACAAGGACAAATGGGTGTATGAGCAGGACAAACAAAACCAAGATGTAAAACAATATATGGCAGCATGTGGACTGGGGCATAAAATATACATCAATGAATCTACCTATATTAAGAGTACATTAGCAGCTACTGTCAGTGGACTTAATATGCATACAGAATTAATGAATGAAGATAATATTTTATCTCCTAAAAATATAATTAAAAACACAAATTGGAATTTTATATTTGCTTCAGCCATCAATAAAAAATTCAATAACGTCCATACCAATAAAACAGGCATACGATGGACCGGACTACGATATGATATGTTTATGAAATATGCCAATCATTATGGTGATGCCCTCAAAACGATAGACGAAGGCTCAGGCAGCAGTTCTTTGTTGTCAGCTTATTCAAGTTCTCTTTTCCATTTGTCTGAAAACATGGATATAAATGTGGGGGTTAATTCTCAGTTCTTCACGTTAAATAGCCATTACACTATAGAACCCAGATTTGCTGTAAAATGGAAATTCTTAAAATCACAATCTTTATCATTAGGATATGGCATGCATAGTAGATTGGAAAAACTTAATTACTATTTTGTGAAATCAGAGGATGGACATCTAATAAATAAGGATCTGGATTTTACCAAATCACATAATCTGTCTATAGCCTATGATGTGGTTTTCGGTTCCGATTATCATCTGAAAGTTGAACCTTATGTACAATATCTTTACAATGTTCCAATAATACCGGATAGCACCTATTCTTTTGTCAATTTACAGGGCAATGATGATTGGTTTATTTCTGATAGGTTGCAAAATAAAGGGAAAGGATTAAATTATGGAATAGATTTTACCTTTGAACATTATATGAACAAGGGATTCTACTATATGTTTACATCTTCAATTTTCAGTTCTCAATATAAGACGACAAAAGATAAATGGTTTAATACGAGATATAACCGTAATTATGTATTTAATCTTCTGGCAGGTAAAGAATGGTATATAGGTAAAAATAGGCAAAATATTTTCAGCGTAAATGGTAAGTTCACCTATCAAGGTGGTGACAGGTATTCTCCTATAAATGTAGCATTGTCACAAAAGCAGCAGGATGCCGTTTATGATGAGAGCAATCCATATTCATGTCAATTATCGCCAGTATTATTAGCTCATCTGACAATTACATATAAGATAAATAAAAAATATTTATCACATGAATTTTCAGCAAAACTAATGAATATTACAGGTTATAAGGATTTTTATGGACATCGTTACAACTTTATGACTAACAGCGTGGAAGAAGAACGTGATGCCATTATTATGCCAAATATTAGTTATAAAATTGAATTTTAATGTGGATCTATTTTATAATGTAAATTCTATGATGGAGATCACAGATGGGATCAATCAGAAAAAATTCGGTCGATATGTATTTATCTATGATCCAAATGCAGGATGAACCTTTTTTAGCAAGATAGGAAAAGTCAATAGAAAAATATTGTATTACCTTTGCACCTGTTAATGCAAATACAACAATAGAACAATGCAACAGAAGTTATCAACAAGAGAGGAATATTCTAGACGAATAAACATCGTTATAGAATACATTAACAATCATCTGGGTGAAGATATGTCGATAGATACGTTGGCCGGTATTTCCAACTTCTCACCCTATCATTTTCACCGTATAACGCACGCCATGTTGGGTGAGCCAATCGGGGCGTTTATCATGAGAATGCGGGTCGAGACTGCAGCCCGACTATTGCGTTACTCTGATATGCCCATCCAGGAGGTGGCTTATAAGGTGGGTTATGATGTTCCAAGTTCTCTGTCGAAAGCTTTTAAAACATTCTTTGGTATTGCACCTAACGATTATCGTAACAATAAAACTTATTCGATTATGAAACCAATTAATGTTAATAATGATTTGAAGTTAGAACAAAGGATTGCAAACCTCAAATCGATGCAGGTGATTTACATCCGTCTGCAGGGCGTTTATAGTGATAATGATTACTGTGCTGCTTGGAAAAAGTTGTGGGGATATGTTCACGAAAAGGGACTGTTCTCTGAACAGATGACACGGTTATGTAATGATACGCCAAAGTCTCATATATTAAGAAGAATGTGTGATGAGGCAGGAATCAATCACATCTGCATCTATCATGATGACCCAAGGGTAACGGAGGGCGATAAACAGCGTGCTGATGTTTGTCTGTCAATAAGTGCCAAGGTGGAACCGCAAGGCGAAATCGGTGTCAAGGAGATTGAAGGGGGTAAGTATGCGGCTTTCTTATACAAGGGACCTTATGAAAATCTAGGAAATGTGTATGATTCTATTTATGGAAAATACATTTTTGAGTTTAAGTATCAGTTGGCATCACGTCCTGGTTTCGAGGTGTATCTTAACGATCCTGAATGTACAAAGCCGGAAGACCTGATGACTGAAATTTATGTGGCGATAGAGTAACCGTTTTTACTTATTCGAAAAACTTCATATTAAAACGGCAAGAATAAAGTCTGTTTTTATTCCTGCCGTTTTGACATGTTTCTATTTTACATCAAAGATACACGGGATGGCCATCAGCTGGTAATATAGTGTTGCCGCCATGCGCATGTAACCAGCATCGTTTGGATGCAATTGGTCTGTCTTTGCATCATGGAAAAATTGATGGTATTCTTGCATTAAAGGGTAAAGGCCACTTGTGGCATTAAGGTCAATGACCGGAACGGCCCAATTATTGGAAGCTTCTTTGATACTCTGTATGTATCTGTCAATATATTCGCCACATTCGTTTTGATATGCTTCGGAGGGTTGAATGTTGGTGTCACTAAATTCGGCGAATGCCCGGTGAAGTGGAGTTATCAGAACGATCTGTTTGGTTGGAAACATAGCCTTGAGTGTGCTTAGCGCGATGTTTATTCTGCCACGAAATGTACTTTTGTCCATTATTGGTGTGCGCATTTTTCGTGTTATCATAGCCTTAGGCTTGTGAACGGCTGCAAGCACTTGCTCTTCCTTTTCCGAATACCATTTGCCTATCGGCACAGCTGCGTTGAAATCATTTGTTCCAATAAAGATGATTATTGCGTCAAAATCATTACCATGTTCTTGTTTTAATTTATTGGCTTGATTGGGGATGTCATTCCATTGGCGTCCGTTGATGCCATATACAAAAGGTGTGATTCCAAGCCATCGATCTAGAAATGTCCACCATTTTTCGGTACCTGACTTAGTCTTAGGGTCAGTAATGGAATCTCCGAAATAGGCAACTCGCTTGCCTTGCCATGGATGAGTAAACTGTGTTTGCGGATGTGCTGGTACACTTAGTATCAGACACAACAAAATTGTTAATGCTTTCTTCATTTTTGTCTTTAGTTTGTTCTTATATCTCAGGATCCTGAGTTAGTTCTGTTATTCTATCCATAAGTCTTCTTGCACGGTCAACAAATGATGTAGGGTGGCGTTTTGGCTGCAGCCCTCTTTGCACGATGGATTGGGATTGATACTTATTATTAATAATGACTGCCTCATCCTCTGGTTCATAGAAAGAGTGTTCTTCTTCTAGTTTTTCTTGGCTTTTTTCTTCATGCTCTTCCTCTCCTATATTTACTGTGAATGGAATGTCTTCCATCCTCATTACTTCTTCTTCTTTGTCCACATGTTCTGCCGCATCTCCTCTTATGTTTACAATTGGCTCAACTATATTTGGTTTGTTATTTTCAAAATCCCAAATTCTCTTTTTATATGGCTTATAAAGGTTGCTGATTAGTTTGTCGAAATACTCATCATTGCGGTTGGATTCATCACTGATATTTTCGAATGATAATTCGTCTTCAAAACCGGTTGCCAAAATGGTCACTTTTGCATCCTCATCGAGGGTGTTGTCGTCAGAAACACCCCATATGACATCTATATTAGGATCTAAGGCATCCATGAACGCATCTATTTCAGTCATTTCACTGACAAATAATGGCTGCTTCTCGCTTGTGTAGATGTTAAACAGTATACGTTTGGCTTTGTCTATATCGTTCCCATAGAGTAGGGGAGAGTCTAGCGCATCGATAATGGCTTTCTCTACGCGGTGCTCACCTTTGGCACGTCCCATAGCCATGATGGCCCCACCGCCGCAACGCAGTGTGGTTTCCACGTCACAAAAGTCAAGATTGATATCGCCCTCTACGGTGATTAGTTCGGAAATAGATTTCGTGGCATCAGACAGTATTTGGTCGGCACGTTTGAATGATTCCTTTATCGTGATTTTTGTGTCGGCATAGATGTCGCAAATACGCTCATTGTTAATAATAAGGAGCGCGTCCACATTCTTGCGCATCTCTTCAACGCCTTTCAGTGCTTTGATGATTTTATTCTTTTTCTCAAAATAGAATGGAATGGTGACAATACCGATTGTGAGGAGTCCCATTTTTTTTGCTACACCTGCTACTACTGGTGCAGCGCCTGTACCTGTTCCTCCACCCATTCCGGCTGTTACGAAGACCATTTTTGTTCCATCATTGAGAAGATGATTTATTTCTTCTATATGTCTTTCTGCAGCCTTGCGTCCTTTCTCTGGGTCACCGCCAGCGCCGAGGTCTGCCAGTGTCACCTTAACAGGTATCGGTGATTTGGAAAGAGCTTGAGAATCGGTATTTGTCACAGCAAAAGTAACGTTCACAATACCTTCGTGATACATATTTTTTACTGCATTGCAACCGCCTCCACCAACGCCAATAACTTTAATAATGTCTTTAGACCTGTCTTCTACATCGCCAAAATCAACTATAGGCTGTATTATTGTATTTGTTTTTTCCATATTTTAATTGCTAAATATCTATTCCTTATGCCGGCAAAAGTATAAAATAAATGAAGGTGATGCAAGTTTTTGCAAGCCTTGTGAACTTTTATCACTAATATATGTTATCTTTGCCATTGTAATTTAAATTATATAATTATGGGATTTATCGGATCTATAATCATTGGTATAATTGCCGGCTTTTTGGCAGGTAAAATAATGAAAGGTGGTGGCTTTGGTTGTATCATCAATCTTGTGCTTGGCCTTGTTGGCGGTGTTGTTGGTGGATGGCTGTTCTCTCTGTTGGGCATCTCTTCAAATGGAAATGTCATAGGTTCTCTTGTTACCGCAGTTGTAGGAGCTGTCGCCTTATTATGGGTGGCATCATTATTTAAGAAATAGCTCGTTTCTTGGGCGATGTTTCTGTTGTTGGTCTTATGATTCATTTGTTGAACACTGCCCTTGAGTCTGCGTTGGTATTTATGATGCGTCATGAGATGTATATACTTGGTACAATATGCCTTGCGATAGATCTCGTGATTATGATGGCTTTGGATACTGTTTTATGATGGTTTCAGATATGGATGAATTGTTGGAAGAAAACGACCTTGAAAAATTGGCTGTTGAGATTCGAGAGCGAGTGCGCAAACTACAGAGCGTGGGGCGAGATGATATTTTGCTTCATGCTATAGGGGTGCCAACACTTGAGAACCTGCGTATTGAGGCTGCCCGTGGTAACTTGAGTCCGTTGCATATTACTTCTGATTATCGTTTCTTTCTTACATCTATCAATAAGGAGGTGGAGTTATCTCCTGTTCATAAGGCTGTGTATCTTCTTTTTCTCAATCATCCTGAAGGTATAGAGTTTAAACGACTTGGTTATTACAAACAAGAATTGTTATATTTATATAAGGAGACCTCTAGATGGGTTGATATCACTAAGGTTAATGAGAGCGTAGGCCATATCATAGATCCTTCAGATAATGCAATTAATGAGAAATGTTCTAGAATTAAAAAGGTCTTTTATCAGTTGATGGATGAATATTCTGCATCATATTATATAATAAGCAGTCATACAAAAAAGCATGTTGCTGGTTCTTCCCGAATTTGGTTTGAGAGATTAAAAGTGATTACTTTGCCGCGTGAACTAGTTACTAACGACAATATGGGACGCTGATTTTTCTCTTATTTTTGTTATTTTGGTCTATTTTTCTTGATATGCATCAATTAAGTGTGAAAAAAT
>OBMA010000894.1_pt1 | contig 18117 bp, 11 predicted proteins | sample 1539141 | NCBI WGS metagenome assembly OBMA01 (sample SAMEA3991484, study PRJEB22521) | metagenome | biome: anthropogenic terrestrial biome; feature: sewage plant; material: raw primary sludge | place: Sweden | collected 2012-09-26 | reverse complement strand
GTATTGCCCGTATCAAGGGCTGTCATTATTATTGATGTCATTGTTTTTGTGTTTTCGTTGTTTACTTATTTTTCCTGTTCTGCATTGTATAACGCAATGTCGCCACGCTCACCTGTACGTATGCGTACAGCGTCTTCTACTGGTATAACGAAGATACGGCCATCACCGATCTCACCTGTCTGAGCTGCTTTCTGGATTGCGGCAATCGTCTTCTCCACATTCTTGTCGCGTACAACGATATTCAAGAGCACACGTTCGATACAACTAGTATTATACATCACACCTCGATAAATGCGCGCCTGGCGCATCTTGCCTTCTCCTCTTACATCATAATAAGAGAACCATTCGATATCAACGGATAGCAAAGCTTCCTTAACATCATCGAATTTCGTCTTTCTGATAATTGCTTCAATCTTTTTCATGTTACCTCTCGTTTTTCTAAATTAATACTACAATTACTTACGTTTTGCAACTTTCCGGCTGCAAATTTACGACAAAATGCAAACAAAAGCAATATTTAGCTATCACTTTGGAAGTTAATAATTGAATCGACTTTCATTTTGCTTACCTATCGACTGTATTTTGTGTCAAACTGTAAGAATAAAAGCCAATTTGCAAACAAATTGAAAGTTACATAAAAATAATAGGTGATTTCGCCACAAAGATATTGCAGATTAAAACGATTTGTTGTAATTTTGCGGCAGATTCAAAACAAAAAGTAAACAAAATAAAAGAAAGACGAACAAAATGGCACAGACAGTCAAATTCACGAAGATGCATGGGGCCGGTAATGATTACATATATGTAAATACATTATTATATAACATCCCCGACCCAAGCGCAGCCTCAATAGAATGGAGCGCACCGCATACAGGCATCGGAAGTGACGGACTAGTGCTCATCGGAAAGCCGTCGATAACAAGCGGGGCCGACTATTCTATGCGCATTTTCAACGCAGACGGTTCAGAAGCGATGATGTGTGGCAACGCATCCAGATGCATAGGCAAGTACCTGTATGAAAAAGGAATAACCGACAAGACAGAAATAAATCTTGAGACTATGTCGGGAGTTAAAATACTGGATTTACATATTGGCGAAGATAATAAGGTGGAATCTGTCACCGTTGATATGCTAGAGCCTGAGCTCCGCAATTCGGAACAGTTTGATGAGACCGTCGGAGAAACCTTGAAAGCCAACTTCCGCTCTTTCCACGGAACATTTGTATCGATGGGCAATCCCCACTACGTAATATTCGTAGATGACTTGAAAGATTTTGACATAGCAAGTTACGGAAAAATCATGGAGAGAGATAAAGCCTTCCCGCAGCGGTGCAACATAGAATTTGCACAGCTGATGGGCAACGGCGAAATCAGGACAAGAGTCTGGGAAAGAGGAAGCGGCATCACAATGGCATGCGGAACAGGAGCATGCGCCACAGCTGTGGCAGCCGCGATGACCAACAGAAACGGCCGCAGAAGCAAAATAATAATGGATGGCGGGACGCTGAATATCGAATGGAGAGAGGCGGATAACCATGTATATATGACAGGACCGGCAGCATTTGTATTCGATGGGGAAATAGAACTTAAACAACAATAAAGATATAGGAATTATGGCATTAGTTAACGAGCATTACCTTAAGCTGTCGAGCAATTACTTGTTCGCAGATATAGCGAAGAAGGTAAACGCTTTTAAAGTTTCGCACCCAAAGGCCAATGTGATAAGCCTTGGAATAGGCGATGTCACCCAGCCGCTTTGCCCCGCAGTGATAGAGGCTATGCACAAGGCTGTGGACGAGATGGCAAGCAAAGCATCATTTCGCGGTTATGGACCCGAAAGAGGATACGATTTTCTGCGTGAAGCGATTGTGAAAAACGATTTTCTGCCACGCGGAATACATCTTGACATCAACGAAGTGTTTGTAAATGACGGCGCCAAGAGCGACACAGGGAATATTGGAGATATCGTCCGTTGGGATAACAGTGTCGGAGTGACAGACCCAATTTATCCTGTATATATAGACTCTAACGTGATGGCAGGACGAACAGGAATAATGGAAAACGGCAAATGGAGCAATGTAAACTACATGCCTTGCACTGCCGAGAATAATTTTACGCCAGTGATTCCCGACCACCGCGTGGATATGATATACCTCTGTTATCCGAACAACCCTACAGGAACAGTGTTGCCAAAAGAAGAATTGCGCAAATGGGTAAACTACGCGTTAAAGAACGACACTCTCATTCTCTATGATGCAGCTTACGAGGCGTACATTCAGGACGAGACAATTCCTCACTCCATATACGAAATAAAGGGAGCGCGCAAGGTGGCAATAGAATTTCACAGCTATTCGAAAACAGCTGGATTCACAGGAGTACGTTGCGGATATACAATAATACCAAAGGAGCTGACTGCCGCCACACTCAAAAGCGCAGAGCGCATAGAACTGAACCATCTATGGGATCGCCGCCAGAGCACAAAGTTTAATGGCACAAGCTACATCAGTCAAAGGGCAGCCGAAGCGATTTACACACCGGAGGGGAAACAGCAGATAAGAGAGACTATAGACTATTACATGGGCAATGCCAAGATCATGTTTGACTCACTAACCCGTCTGGGATTCAAAGTATACGGCGGAGAAAACGCCCCTTATCTGTGGGTAAAGACGCCAGACGGAGTGGAAAGCTGGAAATTCTTCGAACAACTATTATACGGAGCAGCAGTGGTCTGCACACCGGGAGTAGGATTCGGACCCAGCGGAGAAGGATATATCAGACTGACTGCCTTTGGTGACCGGGACGACTGCAAGGAAGCAATGCGAAGAATAGCCGATTGGATCCGGGGATAACGGACCGCGGCTCAATACAACATACACAAACACAAAAAGGCATTAATTATGAAAAATTTGAGAAGATTGGGTATGATGGCAATTGGATTGATGGCCACGACCACAGCGATTAACGCTCAGGACAATGTGGAAACGACAGTAGCAGCCGATGTAGTGAACCAGTACTACTGGCGCGGCCAGGACTTGGGAGATGTGAGTCTGCAACCAACTCTGGGAATAGGCTACAAGGGATTGACACTCACGGCATGGGGGAATGTAGGTCTCTCAGACCCTAAAGACACCAAAGAGTTTGACCTCACGGCGGCATACGCCACAGGAGGATTCAACATCGGCATCACCGATTATTGGTTCAACACACCTAACGAGCGTTATTTCTGCTACGACAGTCACAAGACATCACATGTATTCGAAGCCAACATCGGCTACAATTTCGGACCTGCCGCGATACAGTGGTACACGAATTTCGCCGGAAATGACGGTTTGAATAAGGATGGAGACCGTGCCTATTCCTCTTATGTCGAGCTCAACGCACCATTCAAGTTCGGAGGATGCGACTGGACAGCAGCAATCGGAGCAGTGCCTTATGCAACAAGCTTCTACTCTGAAGTTAATGGGTTTGCAGTGACAAACATATCATTGAAGGCAACAAAGCAAATCAAGATAACTGATTCATTCAGCGTTCCGGTATTTGCAGGAGTGGCAGCTAACCCAAGCAATGAGAAAGCATATCTTCTTTTTGGTTTCACACTGAGACCATAATTAAAATAAAAACGTTAACTTTGCAAACGCCAGTTTAGGCTTTATATCAGTAATTCAAAATAAAAGGGCAGGCCATATACCTGTCGGACACACAGGATCTTCTGACAATATTCAGACAATCAAAGACTGGTATCTGACCAGCCCCACATATATAGAATATATTAAAAATAGGTTAAACAATAAAAGATTTAAGACAATGGCAAATTTAAGATTTGAGGTTGTAGCAGAGGCATTCAAAAAAAAGCCTCTTGATGTAATCACACCGGTAGAACGTCCTTCAGAGTTCTTCGGAAAAAATGTTTTCAACCGCGCCAAGATGTACAAGTACCTGCCGCGCGATGTTTATGAGCAGCTTGTAGACGTAATCGACAATGGTACACGTCTCGATCGTTCGTTCGCTGATGCTGTAGCAACAGGTATCAAACAATGGGCAAACGAGAATGGCGTCACTCACTACACACACTGGTTTCAGCCACTTACAGAAGGCACCGCCGAGAAGCACGACGCTTTCATCGAGCACGATGGCAAAGGTGGCATGATAGAGGAATTCAGTGGAAAGTTGCTCGTTCAGCAAGAACCTGATGCCAGTTCATTCCCATCCGGCGGTATCCGCAACACATTCGAGGCTCGCGGTTATTCTGCATGGGACCCTACATCTCCTGTCTTTATCATTGACGATACACTTTGTATCCCTACAATATTCATTTCATACACCGGCGAAGCCCTCGACTACAAGGCTCCATTGCTTCGTGCACTGCACGCGGTAAACGTTGCCGCAACAGAAGTTTGCCACTATTTTGACCCGGAAGTCAAGAAAGTCACATCCAACCTTGGCTGGGAGCAGGAATACTTCCTCGTGGATGCTGATCTTTACTCTGCACGTCCAGATCTGATGCTTACCGGCCGTACCCTAATGGGACACGACAGTGCGAAGAATCAGCAGATGGACGACCACTACTTCGGAACGATTCCCGAGCGTGTACAGGCTTTTATGAAAGACCTTGAAATCCAGGCCCTCGAACTCGGCATCCCTTGTAAGACCCGCCATAACGAGGTAGCACCTAACCAATTCGAACTTGCTCCAATCTTCGAAGAAACAAATTTAGCCGTTGACCACAACATGCTTCTCATGTCACTAATGAAAAAAGTGGCACGCAAGCACGGATTCCGCGCGCTGTTGCACGAGAAACCATTCGCTGGCATCAATGGTTCAGGAAAACACAACAACTGGAGTCTCTCCACAGATACAGGCGTGCTGCTACACGGTCCCGGCAAGACACCAAAGGCAAATCTTCGCTTCGTAACATTCATCGTAGAGACCCTAATGGGCGTATACAAACACAATGGTTTGCTCAAGGCATCTATCATGAGTGCCACAAACGCACACCGTCTTGGTGCAAACGAGGCACCACCTGCAATCATCTCTTCATTCCTCGGCAAACAGTTGAGCGACTTGCTTGACCATATCGAGAAGAGTGACAAAAAAGACTTATTCAACGTTGCCGGTAAGCAGGGCTTTAAGATGGACATCCCTGAGATTCCCGAACTGCTTATAGACAACACCGACCGTAACCGCACATCACCATTCGCATTCACCGGTAACCGATTCGAGTTCCGTGCTGTAGGTTCTGAAGCAAACTGCGCATCAGCAATGATTGTACTAAACACAGCAGTGGCAGAAGCCCTGACCGACTTTAAGACTCGTGTGGATGCTCTTATAGCAAAGGGTGAAGACCAGACCAGTGCGATTGTCGACATTATACGCGAGGACGTCAAGACATGCAAGCCTATTCACTTCGATGGCAACGGCTATTCCGAAGAGTGGGTGGAAGAAGCAAACAAACGCGGTCTCGACTGCGATACTTCTTGCCCTGTAATTTTTGAGCGTTATCTAGACGAAGAAAGCATCAAGATGTTTGAGAGCATGAACGTAATGCAGAAAAATGAACTTGAGGCCCGCAATGAGGTAAAATGGGAGACATATACAAAGAAAATTCAGATTGAAGCCCGCGTAATGGGTGATCTTTCAATGAACCATATCATCCCTGTTGCCACTCACTATCAGAGCCAGTTGGCCAGAAACGTACAGAGTATGTACGACATCTTCCCTGACGAGAAGGCTGCATTGCTCACATCACGCAACAAGAAGATTATCGAAGAGATTGCCGAGCGCACTCAGAAGATCGAGACAGGCGTCGAGGAGTTGGTTACAGCACGTAAAGTAGCTAACAAGATTGAGGATGAGCACATAAAAGCAATAGCATATCACGACACGGTGGCTCCGAAGATGGAGGAAATCCGCATCCAGATAGATAAGCTTGAACTTATCGTTGCCGATGAACTTTGGACACTGCCGAAGTATCGCGAACTACTCTTCATCAGATAAAAAATAATAAAAGAACAATCTATTTCTTTTATTGGTTGTTTAAGTTTGCGACGGGGAATGACTGTGAAGTTATTTCCCGTTATTTTTATCATATAACGAATACGCAATAACTTATTATTCGCCCATAACACATATTATGACAACGAAATAAATGCTGGACTCCGTGCATGGAATTCAGCATTTATTTTATTTTTTCTTCAGTTACAACAACGAAAAAGATCAACAAACAAAAGTACACACCACACAGAACAGAAACAAAAAAAAGAAAAACACCACAAATCGAAATAATATTAACAAAAATTGGGTACAGAATAGATAACAATACGTTTTTATATATAAGGATTATGCAAATGAAACATCCAACTTTGCCTCATAGAATTTTCCTTTAACACTAACATAATAATTTAAGACATGAAAAATGAGAAATCACCAAGCTGCCTCTTGGGGATGATGACCGTTGCAATTTTCTCGCTTATTCCAATAAACGGGAATGCGGAAAATCATCATTTCTGGAGCACAAACGGGAACAAAGCAGTTTCTGTCTCGAACAGAATTCCAAGAACTACAAACAACGGCACCGAGGAGCAATCTACCAATCAGACCAACACAAAGAGTCTGCGAGGCGTTGTTAGGGATGAGACAGGAGAGCCACTCACCGGCGTAAGCATTTATGTAAAGGACAACAAACGGAATGCTGCCGTGACCGACATGGACGGCAGATACGAGATAAATGTCCCAGAAAATGCCACCCTAATTTATTCGTTCATCGGTTTTATCACTCAGGAGACACGCGTTGGAGGCTCATCAGTGCTCGACGTGAAGATGAAAGAAGACAAGATGCAATCACTTAACGAAGTGGTCGTAGTGGGCTACGGCACGATGAAGAAATCGGACCTCACAGGAACCACTGCGCAAATAAAGAGCACAACCCTGACATCTGTTGTCACGGGCAACGCTTTGGAGTCACTACAAGGTAAGGCTTCGGGAGTGGCTGTATTCAACGACAACAAGCCAGGTTCATCGCCTTCAATCCGCATACGTGGTAACGGCTCCATCTCTGCCAGCAACGAACCGCTCTACGTGGTAGACGGTTTCCCATTGATGGACGGTGACATAAGCAGCATAAATCCGGCCGATATCGCGTCGATGGAAATTCTCAAGGATGCATCGTCCACAGCCATATATGGTTCGCGAGGAGCCAACGGCGTGGTGATGATAACCACGAAGAACGGTTCCAAAGGTACTAGAAATCTAGACATGTCCACCTCTCTCGGTGTGCAGATACCGGGACGTATGATGAACCTGATAAGCGGACAAAACTTTATAGACTTCATCAATGCCGGATATGTGAACCAGGGTTCCAAAGCCCCGTTCAACTCTTCGATAACAGCCAACACCAATTGGGAAGATGAAATTCTGAAAAGCTCCGCCCTATTGCAGAACTACAACATCAACTTCAATGGCACTAGCAACGGAACATCATACATGCTGTCGGGTGGATATTACAAGCAGGAGGGCCTAATCCCCACACAGGGATATGAGAAATTCTCATTCCACTCAAATATTGACCACAAATTCAACAAGTGGCTCACTGTGGGTGCCAACATCCAATACACATATTCCATACAAAACAATCAAGACAACGCACTTGGCAATGTGCCACGCTATGGGTGGCCTACCGACTCACCAACAGATAAGGACGGCAACTATGCAGTGCCAGACAATCCATATGTGACCGATGCGTGGAACCCTCTTCAGGACTTCAGCAACGAGACCCATCGCAACACAACCAACCGAATGATACTCAACGTGTATGCAAACATGCAGATAATGAAAAACCTGACCTACAAACTGAGTATCGGACAAGATATAAAGAACTCGCGCGGATACGATTTCTACACATCGCAGACGGTGTCCAACCAATCCAAGAATGCCAATGGCAACGGTGGCAACTCATGGTACAAGAACCAAAGCAAGGTGATGGAGAACATACTCACCTACTCTAACCAGTGGGGCGACCACCGATTCACTGCCACAGGAGTATACTCATGGCAGGACTTCTGTTATGAGAATTTGGGAATAACAGGCTCCGGATTCGAGATGGACCAAACAGGCGCATGGGACATGAGCCTTGCCGACCGTACCAGCGTGAACTGGAACTCTACCAAATATGGCAACAAACTTATCTCCTACACTGGCCGCATCACATATGCTTACGCAGACAAATACCTGCTAACCACCACCAGCCGCTGGGACGGTTCGTCACGTTTCGGCAAGAGCAACAAATGGGGATACTTCCCGTCAGTGGGCGTGGCATGGAGAATGACTCAGGAAAAATTTCTCAGCAACAACCATATTATCAACAACCTGAAACTGCGCGCCAGCTACGGCATCACCGGTAATCAGGAAATAGGAGACTATAAATCTCTGCCACAGTTGCTCGCCGCAAACTATACCAACGGCACGGATCTGGTGACAGGCTTCTATGAGAGCATCGGAAACGACAAGCTGAAATGGGAACGCACCAATCAGTGGAACTTCGGTGTAGACCTTGACATGTTCAACCGCTTGAACGTCGTGTTCGACTATTACATACGCGACACCAAAGACTTGCTTTACAATGTGCCTATTCCATCCACATCAGGATACAACACAATGCTTAGCAATGTGGGCGAAGTGGGCAACAAGGGATGGGAACTCACCGTCAGCAGCAACATCTATAAAGACAGAGACTGGAGTGTGGACGCATCAGTTAACGCAACATTCAACAAAAACGAGATAAAAAAACTTTACGGCGACGTGGAGTCAGTACTCATCGGTTCAGATGGTTCCATGGGATTAAGCCGTAAGTTGGTGGTCGGGAATCCGGTCGACGGCGTCTATGCCCGCCACTCATTAGGCATCATCCAGACACAAGAACAACTCGATGCGTACAAGAAGACTGTGCCCAGCACAGCGTCTACAGCGAAATTGGGCGACGAGATGTACGAGGACATCAATCAGGACGGCAGCATAACATCTAGCGATTACATCTGTATTGGCTCGGTTCAGCCAAAATATTTCTACGGAATGAACCTCAACGTGAGCTACAAGCAGATAGGACTCAGCATCTACGGACAGGGCGGTTACAAGTATGCGTCCATCACCGGTGCCGAAAACAACACCAACAACACGGCATGGGCAATGTCATATTCCAATGTGGGCAACTATATGCTGTACGGAGAGAATCAGGTAAACAACCTGATATATATACCCACACAATATGCCTACGACCGTATGTGGAGCACCAGCAACACCGACGGCACCTACCCGGCACCAGGAGCACACAACACCTATCTGTCCGACCGCACGAACGGAGATTGGAACTACTTCATCCTGAAGAACATCCAACTTTCCTACGACCTCACATCTCTCATTAATATCAAGACAGTGCGCAGCGTGGCAGTAAATCTGAACTTCCAGAATTTCGTCACCTTTGCGAACCACAGAGGATACAACCCCATCAACGGTGATATCAGTAACCCGTGGGCCAAATCCATCATCTTCGGTCTTAATGTCAAGTTCTAATCAATCATTAATCACGAATAATCATGAAAACTTATAAATATATATTGATGGGTTTGTTGGGCGCAATGTCTTTAGGCAGTTGCACCGACCTTGACGAGCAACCATACACATTTGTCAATCCGGCACAGTTCTATAAGAACGAGTCACAACTTAGCGAGGCCCTTAACAGTGTTTACGCACAATTCCGTAACTACAACGGAAACTACATGAACATCATGCGACTGGAAGACTGCACCGAGTTCGGACAGCCTAACCGTGGGCCGAAAGAAGACAACCAGAACATCAACGACTGGTACGACATCAACAGCGGGAGCACTTCGTCGACATTCATAAATCTCTGGAACCGCGCCTACACCTGCATCAACCGCTGCAACACAGTGCTGGCACGTGGAGAGGGCGTGAACATGGATGCCACAGCCAAAGCACGAATATACGCACAGGCACGTTTCATGCGCGCATATTCACTATTCTATCTCGTGCGCATATTCGGCGGTGTGCCTATACCCGAAGGATACACCAGTTCTCTCGAGGGGCTGGAAATACCACGCAAGACAGTCAGTGAAGTATACGACTACATACAGGCCGACCTTGATTATTGCGAATCAAATCTGCCGGAACGTGGTGCCTCCAGCTATGATGCATGGCGCATCTCCAAAGGGGCTACAGAAGCGCTTTTGGGTGAGATTTGGCTCTATCGTGCCTCTATGGAAAGCAACACAGAGTATTACCGGAAGAGCGCCGAGTACAACAAGAAAGTCATCGACACGGGCACATATTCTCTTATGTCAAACTATAAAGACTTGTGGTATGCCTTCAATCCGGCAGGTGCCAAGAACAATCAAGAGTCCATCCTCGAACTGCAATACTCTGCCATAAGCGGACAGGACAACAGCATGCACCGCTTCTTCGGAACTTTCGGTGACAGTTATTACAACGTGGCTGGCGGCAGTTATTTCTATCTGCGCACAGGCCCATCCATCTATGCCTACGAGAGTTATTCGGACAACGACGCGCGCAAACAAGTATTCATCACCAGTGGCTCTGCCCGCAAGGGAACTAAAGATACCCACATGGAATTTGTTGCAGCCGATAAGGGGCACTTCCCTGGCTCCAAAGGCTGGCAGAGTTGTACACCCGGAAACGCTAAATATTACGATTTCACCACGGCGGCATCCCTGTTGATGTCGGCAAACAATTTCATGCTGATACGCTATTCTGAAGTATTGCTCAACTATGCCGAAGCATTGAACCAGGTGAATGGCGGCTCGGCTGAAGCCTTGAAATATCTCAACATGGTGCACCAGCGTGCCGGACTACCGGCCCTTTCTCTCGCTACCAAGAGTGCAATCGACGATGCCATTTTCCAGGAACGCGGATGGGAGTTCATCGGCGAAGGCAAAATGTATTTCGACGAGTTGCGTACAAACCGCTTGGGAAAGAATGTCTATGAATTCATCAACAAAGGTGTGGCAGAAGGGATGAACTATTTCCGCAAACTGAATTTCGTGCCACAAAAGAGTTTCTTGTGGAAAATACCCAAAAGTGACTTGGACTCAAATCCCGCATTGGTGCAAAATCCGGACAACGTGACAGATCCCGCATACCCATTACAATAGATTCTTTCTTTATTAAATTTTGCATATAGCATTATGGCCATGATCAGACAAGAGTGTCTGTATCACGGCCATTTTTGTATACATCCATGCCAGTCACGGACATACGTGCTTCCGTCTCTACTGTCGGGGACAGCCCCTTGGCTTTTTTATCCAAAAAGTTTACAACAACCCCCAAAAAACAGGCTCTATTTCAAAAAAGTTTCCCCATGGTCGCAAATACGAGATTCTAGAGCAACATTGCAACATACTGACATTCAGACAATTAACATTATCGGTCAAAATATCAAGCCCAAAATGTGTTATAATTTCATCCCTTTTAGGTCGCCGACTAACCGTTAGACGCATTGCAACTAACGATTAAACGTAAGCCTGATAACGGTTAGTTGAATCTCAGAAAAGCGTAAATCGCAAAATTGGAGCATCTTTTCCATGTAATCATGTTCCCTTTCGTGTTTTCTAATTTCCGATTTGATAAATATCGGAGCTAGATTCAAATAGTAAGTGCAACACTTTTCGGTGAACAATAGTTTACAAAACCCATGAAAAACACAGAGACTTGACCCTGCTCTTGGGGGCTCATAGCCCCCAAGAGCAAAGTCAAGTCTTCATAAAAATGTTTACCTGGCGACAATAAATCACAAGATATTGGTCGCACGCGTAAACTCGATGATGTCCGGAATATATCCGAAAGCCAGTCCCGTGACAGTGTCTGCACAACCATAATAGACTGCCACGCGTCCAGTCTCAGGGTCATGAAGTTCGGCACAGGGGAAACATACATTTGGGACATCGCCCATACATTCATAAGGTTGCTGCGGAGAGATCAGATACTGACCCGAGCGGGCAATCACACGCCACGGTTCGTCCAAATCCAACAGTGCCGATCCGAAGCTATACACATAACCATTGCATGAATGCAACACACCATGATAAAAAAGCAGCCATCCTTCAGATGTTTCAATAGGCACAGGTCCCGCCCCAATCTTCATGCACTGCCAAGCACTGATCTCAAAAGCGGCAGGCGCCATCACATGACGATGATGGCCCCAGTATTCCAAATCTGGCGACTCACTGTAGAAGATATCTCCAAAAGCGGTATGACCGGTGTCGCTGGGCCGGCTTAGCATAGCGAATTTTCCACCAATCTTACGGGGAAACATCACCCCATTGCGATTGTATGGTAGAAAAGCATTCTCCAGCTGGTGAAACCTCTTGAAATCAGTTGTCCATGCCATCCCAATAGTGGGACCATGATATCCGTTGCACCACGTGACGTAATATCGGTCGTCAATAAGACACACACGTGGGTCATAGCCATAGACCCACTGCCCTATCTCGTCATTCTCGCACTCAAAACGCAGAGGCTGCTCATTGATTTTCCAATGAATACCATCGCTGCTGGACCCCGCATGAAGGGTCATGCGGCGGTTTTTGTCATCACATCTGAAGACTCCAGAAAAACCATTGCCAAAAGGTACGACGGCACTATTGAAAATACTGTTTGAATCGGGCAGCAAATCTCTGGGAATTATAGGATTAGCAGAACAGCGCCACAACGGATCATTGCAATTTCCGGGCCGGGCTTCCCATGGCATATCGGGAAGTGCATTGCCACATATTTTTAAATTTTCCATTTATATATCTATTGTTTAATTCATTTATTGTCCTGATAAGTAAACGGTACAAACCGTGTTATAAGGATGGCGGGAATGGCGCACAGAAGCACCACAACGAAAAACATCCTGTAGCCCAGCCAGTCACTGACAAAGCCACTCAACATCCCTGGCAGCATCACGCCAAGGTTCATAATGCCGCTGGCAAAGGCATAATGGGCCATCTGATGACTACCGCGCGCCACCTGCTGCATCATGAATAAGGTAAGCCCCACGAAGCCGAAGCCATAACCGAAATATTCCATCACGATGCAACCGCCGATGAGCCACAGACTTTCAGGCTGGTAAATTGCGAGAATAGAATATGCGACAAATGGAATATTGAAAACCAAAGCCAGTGAGAACAGAGACTTATGCAGTCCGCGGTGAGCGATATAATATCCCGCAAGAATGGAGCCGATAACGAACGCCGCCGCCCCGAATGTGCCATAGCAGATTCCTATTTGCTGTTCGGTGAGTCCCAGCCCCTGCTCTGAACGTGGAGCCTTTAGAAACAACGGAACTATCTTCATGACAAATCCTTCGGCGAACCGGTAGAGAATGATAAAAAAAAGATAGTAGACGATGTGAGGTTTCTGAAAGAAGTCCACAAAGACACTTCCCAGCTCGTGCAGCTGTTCACGCAAAGTCTTGCCGGTGGTATCATTACTGTCTCCCGAGCGTAAAATAAATCCATGATAACAGCCCAATGCAATCATTAGCAAGCCAATAATCAGCATGATAATCATCCATGCCCGGGTCACTCCATAAGAATCTATAAAGACACCGGCAAGATACACCAGCCCACCAGTTGCAGCAATCTTGGCAATGTTATAGAAAGCACCCTGCCAGCCTATCCACCGTGCCTGCTCGTCTGTCGACAACGTCGACATATAGACACCGTCTGCGGCAATATCGTGGGTGGCACCACTCATCGCGATTACAGCCAACAGGGCTATTGTGACGGCAAAGAACGATGGCAATTGCAAGGCGAACGCCACAATGGCGAACATGATGCCGGTGAGCAACTGCGTACACACGACGAAGAATTTCTTTGTCCGGTACATCTCCAGAAACGGACTCCACAGTGGTTTCAACGTCCACGGCAACATGATGAGCGAAGTCCAGAAAGCGATTTGTTTGTCGCTCACGCCCATCCCCTTATACATCAGTGTGCATACCATATTGAGCACCACAAACGGCATGCCCATGGCAAAATACAAACTAGGCACCCATGCTATGGGACTCACTTTTTTCTGAGAATTACGATGCATGACTCTTAAATATTGTTCAACAAGTCCAACTTACCCTCATCAATAAGCTTCAATACCAGTTCACCAAACAGTGTATTCTGCCATGCAAACCAAGGACGGGTGTACTTGTTTGAATCATCCTTGTTGAATGACTCGTGAATGAAGCCTGTGCCGGCATCAGTGGTCATGAGAGTCTTCATGCACCAACGAATTTCGTTATCGTCTTTAGACGTGAAAGCCTTCATCATGATGCTCATAGGCCACACCATATCATAACCGATATGCGGGCCGCCGATACCTTCGGCAGCCTTGCCATGGAAAAATGTGGGATTATCGCCACTCCACACAAAACGACGGGTGTTCTGATATATAGGGTCATCCAGACTAACATCCCCCATATATCCCATACCCAAAAGACTTGGCACGTTGGCATCGTCCATCAGTAATTGATTGCCGAAACCGTCCACCTCATAAGCATATATCTTTCCATATTTCGGGTGATTACATACAGCGTATTTCTTTAGGGCTCCCTCCACTTCATCAGCCAACTGGCGACACTCTTCGGCACCGGCCTCATTCTTGTTGACTTTACTCAGAATCTCAGCCGACTTGCGCATAGACGAGACGGCCATAAAGTTTGACGGCACCAGAAATGGCAATATTGTAGCATCGTCAGAGGGGCGAAAGACCGAAGCTATCAAGCCCACGGGCTTGACAGGAGCAGCCAATCCATCCCAGCCAACGGTGTCGAAAGCACGGTCGGACACACGCAGAAAATGATACGGTCCCACCCCATTCTTGCGCTGTTGATCCTTGAACGTTTTCACAACATTGGCGACTGCCTGTTGCCAGATATCGCCAAAGATTGAGGCATCGCCCGTCATCTGCCAATAATAGTAAGCCAGACGGATAGGATAACACAGCGAATCTATCTCGTATTTACGCTCAAAGACTTCCGGCCTCATCGGTGTATCATCCTTGTGCCAGCCGTCGCCAGTTGGTCCGTCATTGAAAGCATTGGCATAAGGGTCGATACATATCAGCTTGAGCTGGCGCAAAATCACGCCCCTAATCATGTGTTTTAATTTAGGGTCTTTATTGGCGAACTGCACGTAAGGCCATACTTGAGCACCTGAGTCACGAAGCCACATGGCACGAATATCACCGGTGTAGACAAAGGTGTCATCGTCACCATTCACGGTGCGATAATGGGCCGTAGTCTCCAATGTGTTTGGAAAACAGTTTTCAAACATCCATGCCAGATAGGGATTGTTTTTGAGCTTGCGCTTCACCTCCGCTATTTTTTTGTCTATTACTTCAGACCGAAACAGCCGATCTTCGGGTGCAGGACGCTTTGATACATACGGACGGGTATTGTCGGCAATAGCCTTGATATAATCCTTGCCATATTCTTTTTGCGCTTTCACGGGTATTGCGGTGCAAGCCAATAGCAATGCACCGGATATTATCAAAATTTTCTTCATAAATATTAGTTTTCAATTATTATGTAACTCCATTTTCTGTATTTGCATTGATGTGGTCTATCACATTCCTACGGACAATCATATCAGCTAATCACCCCATTGTCAAGAAAGAGCGTGCTCCTTCTATACAGTTTGGAATGAGAGATAACGACAGTCGAAAAGTAGAGCATGCGGAATTATATTTATTATTCTATGGTCTGTCTTGTGGATGTGTGCCGAATTCAGATGGTTTGTCTCCCATCACAAATTCCAGTGTGCCACCACGCACAATATCACGGAAATCAATATACGAGCGAGTATATTTTTTGCCATCAAGACGAGCGCTCTGTATATATATGTTCCTGGCACTGTTGTTGCGGGCAATGATCTTGAACGTTTTGCCACGGCCCACCTTTAGTGTTGCCTCATTAAACAGTGGAGAACCGAAAATATATTTGCCACCGGCAGGCTCCACCTGATACAGTCCCACTGACGAGAGCACATACCAAGCCGACATCTGGCCAACATCCTCATTGCCACACAACCCGTCAATAGAATCACGATATAGCATGTTCATCACATAACGTAATTTTGGCGCGGCCTTCCATGGCTGACCCACATAGTTATACATATATATGATATGATGGCTGGGTTCGTTGCCGTGGGCATACTGTCCGATGAGTCCGGATATATCCGGTGACGCCTCTTCGCCCAAGTCGCCATTGACGATAAAGAGAGAATCGAGCTTGCTAATGAAACGTCTTTCGCCGCCAAACGCGCTCACCAGTCCGTGAACATCATGGGGTACGAGCCATGCATACTGCCATGCGTTACCCTCGGTATAATCGTCCTGACGATGAACGGTATGGAACGGGTTGAACGGTTCACGAAACTTGCCTGCTGACGTGACACCGCGCATAAAACCAGTCTGACGGTCGAAATAATGGTCGCGATAGGACTGGCTGCGCTTCAAAAAATACTTATAGTCGGCTTTTTGTCCCAGCTGCTTTGCCAGTTTTGCTACACATCCGTCTGCCAAAGCATATTCCAATCCTTTGGCAACGGTCTCGTATGCGGGATCAAGGTCGCATGGTATATAACCATACTTTTTCAGCAGATTCAAGCCGCGGTCATCCTGCATAGCCGACTTCTTTGCAGCTGCGAACACTGCATTTCGATCTACATCATAGCCTTTCAGTGCTATATCGACCAACACAGGAATACCGGGATTGCCCACCATGCAATCGGTCTCGTTACCCATGAGATGCCACACGGGCAGTTTGCCCTGCTGATCACAGATATGAAGCATTGTCTGCGCTATATCGCGTTGCATATCCGGATGAATGAGCGTGGACAGTGGATGGGCGGCACGATATGTATCCCAAAGAGAGAATGTGGTATAGTTTATGAAATCGCCATGATGCTTAATGGCATCCGCCCCATAATAATCACCGTTAACATCGCAAAACACTGATGGGGCAATCATGGTATGATACATGCAGGTGTAGAAGATGCGGCGTGCATGTTCGTCATTGGTTTCTATCGCTATCTTTCCCAATTCTTCATCCCATGCCTTGTCGGCGGCGGCCACAGCGGCATTAAAGTTCCAACCGGGCAGTTCCGCATCAATATTCATGCGGGCATTGTCGGCACTCACTGCTGAAATCCCGACCTTCACCATTATGGGTTCGTTGGTATTGTCGAAAGAGAGCACACCGATGCTATCACCCTCTTGACGGGAGAGATGCACAGCACGGGAGAAGACTGCGGTAAAATACACCTGGTGTTTTTTCGCCCATCCTTGTGACATGCGGAAACCGCTTACCTCCGTAGGACTATTCTGCTTGAATCCACACGATGCCGTTTTGTCCCAGCCAATGCCTTGATTAAGATTCAAAACGATGTTTCCTTGTTTTGCATCAGCCGGAAAACTGTAACGATGAAAGCCCACACGCTTGGTAGCGGTGAGTTCCACGCGTATGCCTGAACCTTGGAGCATCAAGGAATAATACCCAGGGCGCACACGTTCGGCACGATGCGAGAACAGGGTCGAATGTTTGTCGGCATCAAGCGTGGGCAACAGAGACACATCCCCCAAATCGCCTATACCGGTTCCGCTAAGATGCATCTGACCAAAGCCGATCAGCACCGAATCGCTGTAATGATAACCCGAGCACCAGTCCCATCCACGAGTATTCTCCGTGGGGCCCACCTGCACCAGTCCGAATGGCACATTGGCACCAAGAAACACATGTCCGTGCCCGCCTGTCCCAATATAGGGGTCTACGTATTGAGTATAGTTCTGCGCGAACAGAGCCAATGGCAGGAATAGTGATAATAATAAAAATTTCTTCATAACATTAATCTTTCATCTTTATTGTTAGTATTGAATGTAAGCGGATATCTGAAGACGATGCGCCTACCTGGATATCAAAGTCGCCAGGTTCCACCTTGCGCACCATATCAGCGCCGGTCAAGGCAAAATCATCCAGGGAAAGGGTCATCACAACATGGCGTGTTCATCCCTTTTAGGTCGTCAACTAACCGTTAGACGCATTGCAGCTAACGGTTAA
>OBMA010000893.1_pt1 | contig 18122 bp, 11 predicted proteins | sample 1539141 | NCBI WGS metagenome assembly OBMA01 (sample SAMEA3991484, study PRJEB22521) | metagenome | biome: anthropogenic terrestrial biome; feature: sewage plant; material: raw primary sludge | place: Sweden | collected 2012-09-26 | reverse complement strand
AATATTTTTGAGCTATGGTCTCAACTTTCATTACACGAATAATGTTAAAAGTCGTAATTTTAATGTATCTTTGCACAATATTACATAAAAAGAATATATATCCATGATTACGAATAAAAAGACATTACTGATTGCTCTTTTTCATGCGGTGATAGCCACTTGTTCTGCCCAAGAACAGATAAAACCATTATTAAAAACGCAATGGGGGCAAAACTTCCCTTATAACCTGTGCTGTCCTATAACAATGGACTCTGTCACGATGACAAAAACTCACGTAGTGGCTGGCTGTGTGCCGGTAGCCATTGCCCAAGTGGTAAGAGCAATGGAATATCCGTCGATGAGTCCCGACAGAAAGACTCCGTATGTATGGAAAAATATGTTTGTAAACTTCTACCAAAGCGAGACAAGGGAACGCATGCTGGCGGTAGCGAAACTAATAAGTGACTGCGGTGTGCAGAGTAGAACCCACTATGAACATAAAGGATCGGCCTCAACTGGGACGATTGCGATACAAAATATGAAAAGACTTATGCATTTCAGCCGGTGTATGCTTTTGCTGAAACGCCAGTTCTACCTCGGCGAGGAAGGGAAAGCAAGATGGAGTCAGATCATCACAGACGAACTTAAGGCTGGCCGCCCGGTTATTTACATAGGCACGACCCCTGATCCCAAGATGAAGAAGGACAAAACACATTGCTTTGTAGTAGACGGGTGCAAAAACGGTAAATTCCATTTAAACTTAGGATGGAATGGCATTGACGATGGCTATTATGGCATCGACGACATGGACGGATTTACAACATATCAACAGATGGTTATAAATATCGCCGATTCGAATTTCGTGCCAAAGATGAAACAAATAAACGTGGACGTTCCGGGTACTCTCTGCCAAAAGTTTTCAGCGGATGAAAAGGCAAATACTTTTGCTTCTAGAATAAGTGGCAAACTGAACGTTGACGACTGGGCTTTCCTGCGGTCACTATGTACTAGAAATTCCAAGAATAAATTGCCGAACGAGATGGCGATTCTCGACTTACGGGATGTAGATGCAGAGATAATGCCAGACACTGCCTTTAAGAATTGTAATAACCTGGTTTACGTGCAGCTTCCTCTCAACTTGAAGAAAATCCCTCAGGCAGGCTTCTACAATTGCATCCAACTCAATTACATCGAGATACCCAATGGGGTAACAACCGTTGGAAGAGGTGCCTTCGCAGGGTGTTTATCTCTCATAAGCGTGGATTTGCCAGAGACCGTGACCGCTATTGAGCGTAAGGCTTACCGTTACTGTGACGCCCTCATAGCTGTAAACTTGCCAAAAAGTCTGCAGCGCATTGATGATGAAGTTTTCAGTGACTGTAAACAGTTGCGTTGGATAAGTATGCCGAAAATGACTAAACAGGGAAATGCACTTACCAAAAACTCTAATTTATTCGAAAAGCTCACCCTGTGGTAAATTATAGTGAATTTCAACTCATCAATTTTGCCTGTTATACATTATACATCAGCTGAGATACATTGCTAAAGCTGGTACGGGGTGAAAGCTGGCGGGTAGTAAAGACAATAGCCATTTCTTACAACATAATCAGAATTTTGATGCATGTTGGTAAGAAGTGTAGGATGTATATTGATATACATTGAAAACATTTCAGGATGAAACAGTTTTGCAAAGGCTATCGATACAAATTCGATTATTCGATTTTATTTAGTACCTTTGCTGCCGTTTTATAAAAAAGATGGAAAAGACTGGCATATAAATATCGTGATAACGTTAGCCATTCTTTGTTCATCACAATTATTTATTTATGTACAAACAAAGTTTTAACAAGTGCTCTAGCCTGCGTTGGAAAAGATTTTCACACAAAGGCTATTCACTCTTCGCTTGCCTAGGACGTGAAGTTCTTGTCGGCACGCTGAGCATTTCGACCTTGACATTTGCCAAGGCCGACGGCATCAGTACAAAGCCAATCTCGGCTTCCGACTCACTCGGGTATAAGGAGGTGAAACTGGACGAGGTGGTGGTTACCGGCTCGCGAGCACCGCTGACTACATTGCAGTCAGCGAAAATCGTTTCTGTCATCACGCGTGACGATATTAATCGTGCGGCTGCTGAGAGTATCAACGATGTATTAAAACTAGCTACAGGCGTGGATGTTCGTCAGCGCGGTGGCTTTGGGGTTCAGACGGACATCTCGATCAACGGTGGCACATTCGACCAAATCGCCATTCTCTTGAATGGTATTCCTATCAGCAGTCCTCAGACTGGTCACAACGCAGCCGATTTTCCTGTTTCACTTAATGACATCGAACATATCGAAGTTCTGGAAGGAGCCTCGGCACGCATGTTCGGTTCATCGGCTTTCAACGGCGCGATAAATATCGTGACACGAAGCAACGCACAGACTGGAGTTCGCGTGAGTGCAGAGGGCGGTTCGTTTGGCACATTTGGCGGTGATGCTAGCTTGACACTGGCTAGCGGAAATCTTCATCAACAGTTGAGCGGCAGCTACATACAGAGCGACGGTGGAACTGAAAACAGCAACTTCCATAAGCGCAACGGTTACTATCAGGGCGATTGGTCATCGAGGCACATCAACCTAAATTGGCAGGCGGGTATCACATCAAAGGATTATGGCGCAAACACTTTCTACAGTGCAAAATATCCCAACCAATATGAGGAGACACGACGCTTGCTGGCATCATTGAGCGGAGATATTCACGGCCTGCCAGCAAACCTGACCATCACCCCCACTCTTTATTGCCATAGAGATTACGATCACTATCAATTGATACGTGGTGCAGAGGGGGCAAGCATGGGTGAAAACTATCACCGTATGGATGTCTACGGTGCAAGCGTGAATGCACACGTCACTTGGGTACTGGGCAAGACAGCCCTGGGTGCAGACGTGCGAAAGGAGCACATTCTTAGCACAGCATACGGAGATCTATTGCCAGAGGATGAATGGAAAGACATTCATGGAAGCGACCGTAAATACGAGCGGGAAGGTAAACGCACAAATACCAGTCTGTTCGTGGAACACAACATAATATTGGACAAGTTCACATTGTCTGCCGGTATGTTGGCAAACAAGAATACCGGACTGGACAAAGACTTCCGTTTCTATCCTGGCGTAGATATCAGTTATCGCCCATCGGGCAATTGGAAACTGTATGCCTCATGGAACAAGGCCCTGCGCATGCCTACATACACAGATCTGTATACAAACAACGTAGCACAGTTTGGCAATATCAATCTGAAACCCGAAAAGAACTCTACCCTGAAAGCCGGCGTGCGTTATCGCCGACTGGGAATGGAAACGTTGTTGAGCGGCTTTTACAGCAAGGGTTCCGACATGATTGACTGGGTGTATGAATCGGAGACATCGACAAAATATCATGCCATGAATATTGGCACGCTAAACAACATGGGGGCTACTATTGAAACCACACTCAATCTACCTGAGCTGATACATGGTTGCCCAATAACGCGGATTAAGGCAGGATATGCGTATATCCATCAGAACCACGAGACGGAAGAGACTATATATAAGTCTCTCTACGCACTGGAATATCTGCGTCATAAGTTCACATTGAGTGTGGACCACCGCATATTCTCACATCTGTCGGCTAATTGGGCTCTACGCTGGCAACAACGCATTAACGGCTATCACCCATATACCAAGATAGATTGCAAGTTGATGTGGGAGGGTGAAAAATATTGTCTCTACGTAAAAGCTGACAACCTGACCGCCCACAGATACTATGACCTGGGCAGTGTGAAGCAACCCGGGCTGTGGGTAATGGTAGGAGGAGACATACGCTTTTAATTGAGAATTAGCAATTCCTAATTCATAATTGGACTAACGCCATCACATTAGTGTGAATTATGGATTAGGAATTGTTAATTATATATTACTCAAAAGTCCAATTCACCAAAAAATTCGGGACGATGGAAATCGGGTGATAGGACATCTATCTTGTTCCATGAAATAAAATGGGGAGTGGATGTTTTGTCACCACATTTATAAAAATTAGCCATCACCTTTTGCCCATTAAGCGTTTTCACATCGTGCATAAAGAAAGATGTGAAAGGAATTACCAATGACATTTGCCATTTGAAATTGCCATCCTTGTTATCGAATGGCTTTCTACCCATACTTGACCAGCGAGTTACCCTCCTTAAAATATTATCGGGTGCCAACTGACGATTTTCCCTTGCATGTCCAAAACCAATAAGTAAAGTACCCACGCAATTGCATTCAAAATTGTAATATGAGCCATCCGCAATAGGCTGAACAAAAAACTCACAGCAAGAATCCTCCCACACATTCCCATTATCATGAGGTGCTACTGCCCTTATACATTTTTCCTCAACACAATAATGGATAAGAATCTCATCATCAGTATATGCGATTGCAAAACTCATTTTAGGCTTATACGGGAAGTCATGCTTCCAATCGACACATTCAACAAGATTATAATCAATTCCTGCCGTATTCATAATATCTGGTACATTCTCTGCTGCGACATTCTTGGCAGCCACTTTTGTAACTGATAAATGCTTCATATATTTCACGCTTATTAAGTTTGGATAAATATTGCAATAACAATTTTGAAGAGGGAAATCTATTACATAAAAAAAGCACAGCCACCAAATTTAGTGCTGTGCATTATATTATTTCTTCAATTTAAATGAATTTTCAATACTAATCAGTTCATCAGAAAATATATGGTCTGTCTTCAGCCTATTCTCCACTTGCGTGCAACTATGAATCACCGTGGAATGATCGCGACCACCAACAAGTTTACCAATACGGCCGGCAGGCATCTTAGTGTATTTCTGAGCAAGATACATTGACACCTGACGCGCCACAACAAATTCTCTCTTGCGGCTCTTGCTGCTGATGGCTGAGGCAGACACATTATAATGGTTGCACACTGTGTCGAGAATATCGTCAACGGTGAGCGGATGGTCGTCTATCTTGACAGCACGCTTGATGACACGTTCAGCCAGGCGCATATCTATATTGCTATTGTATACTACAGAATAAGCCAGCAAACTGTTGATTACTCCCTGCAAATCACGCACACTGCCATTGGCGGTCTCTGCGATAAACTGTATTACATCTTCTGGTATTTTCAGCCCATCACGACGAATCTTATTATTCAGAATATCAACACACAGCCCCACGTTTGGTTTCTCCAACTCAGCAATCAGCCCACAAGAGAAACGTGTAAGCAAACGATCGTTCATTCCTTTTAGGTCAACAGGCGGGCGGTCACTGGCTAGAATGATACGCTTGCCATTGCGAAAAAGATGGTTAAAGATATGGAAGAATGTGTCTTGAGTCTTGATCGCAGTCACCCACTCTTGTATATCATCAACTATCAGCATATCGACGGTCTGATAGAAATTGATAAAATCATTAGTTGTATTTTGCATCACAGCATTAGTATATTGCACTTGAAACAAACGAGCACTAATATATAAAACACGCTTCTGTGGATACACCTGCTTAGCACGCACTCCTATTGCATTAATAAGATGCGTCTTGCCACAACCGGACGGACCATAAATAAACATCGGGTTAAACTGCGTATTATTGGGATGCTCAGCTATGGATAATCCCACACTGCGTGGCAACTTGTTACTCTCGCCTTCAATGTAATTACTGAATGTTTGGTGAGGGTTGAGCTGAGGATCTATTTGCTGAGGCTGAGCCGCATCCAAGATAGTTGGCGACTGGTTTGCATTCGACTTCTGTTTTGTCGACAATGAAGCATCCGTGGGATCAGCCTCAATAAGCTGGGTCAACTTGTGCTCATTATCGGTAACAACGCGATAAGTAAGTCGGATTCCGTCACAGAATGTACGGTGCAAAACCTTGCTTAATAAATCTACATAATTCTCTTCCAAGTATTCGTATACAAACGGACTCGGAACGCGCACCAATATTGTTTTCGACTCCTCATTGAAAGATTCGAAAGATATTGGCTTGAACCATGTATTATATTGCTGTTGGGAAACATTCTCACGGATGAGCGCAAGAGCACTGTCCCAACTAGCATTAGGACTTACTTTCATCTATAAATTATTTTCTCATATGTCTTTCGACAGTTCTTCGTATATTATTATTGCGATGCAAATATAGCAAAAAATTCCCAAGAACGCAAATAGGGCAATTTTACATTTATTACAAGAAGATTATGTAAATTACTTACTTATCGCACTTTACAATAATTTCGCATTATAAATTATAAATTTAGCAGTTTGCATATTTATAAATTATTGATATAGCGTAATTTACTGACAAACATTATATCTGCTGTAAAATCAGTGAAACATTTAAGCAACATCAGTAAAACTACCATTAAAAAACGTCTTTCAGATTACTAAAAGACGTGAAACATTGGTTTTACTTATTTAGACTAATTTTATTTTACTTGTCCTTTTTACCAAATAAAGAGAAGTGAACATATCTCTTGGGATGCTCTTTAATATTTACGACTAACGAATCTGCGCTACGCATGGTAGCATTCAGATTGTTATAAAGACTAGCATCATTCATCAACAACCCCAGTGTGCCATTGTTGCTATTAAGCCTATTGGTAAGCGTCTTTACATTTTCCAATGTCTGATTGACTTGTAACATTGTCCCAGCAACATCCACAGCAGCAAGATTAGCTGTAAACCTGTTGGTATTTTCAAGTACACCGTCTGCCTTGTTTATCAAATGAGGCACATTCTTATTTAGTCCTACCATGAGCATATTGAGCTGCGAGGTAGTAGTGGTGAGATTGCCCGTTATGTTCTTAATATTGTGAAGCGACTGAGCAATAGCAGGATCAGCAAGCAACATATTGAGGCTCGCCATTATAGAGTCGAGCTTTGGCAACATCTTCTCTACTGCAGGAACCATATCCGCAACCTTACCCATCGTTCCCGCACTAATCTCACCGGGAATGAGGTCACCAGGATTGAGGTATTCATTGCAGCCACGAACCAGCAATATATTTACCTTCACATTACCAAGCATATCGCTCACGATCTCAGCACGGCTACCCTTTGGGATACGCATATTCTTATTGATATTTATTTCAACATCAATTTCATTGTTATGGTCGTAGTCATAAGAGACACCCTTAACAACACCAACCTTGAAGCCATCGGCATAAATGGGACTAGACTCCGACAAACCTGTCACATCCTTAAACGCTATAAAATATGTATTGTCATCGGAAAATAAAGACAGACCTTTCAGAAAGTTCATTCCAAAGAATACTATTATGACGCCAACTATTGCCACTAGGGCTATTCTGACCTCTTTTGTAAAAAACTTCATACTCTATTTCTTATTTTTATTCTTATTTTGTTTGAATTCCCTTATCCCCTGATTTACATCTATTTTGGTTCCATTCTTAAAAGCTACGATGAATGCGTCAGGGAACTTGTCTTGTATCTGCTTGCGCAAAACATTTATTTCATAATAATCAGCAGAAGAGCCATAAGTGTACTTTATGAAATTGTTTTCTTGATACGACTCCACATTGTCCAAACCTTTAAACAGGCTGCTGTTCGCACGAATAAGACGATCACTGGCTATAATCTGAATTTTGAATATAAGATTGTTCGCATCAGCAGCGACAGCAACAGGTTCACTCTGTTCACATTTGTCCCCGCCCTGCTGTCTTTTGGGAAGTGATTTTTCTTTATATGTATCAGGAACGATATCAGGAATTACAGGTGTAGTGTTAGCTTCCGACTTATAAGGAACCACAATACCCTTATCATATTTGTTCTTGTATTGGACAAATGCCTGATAAATGCCACGTGCAATTGCGTCAACATTGCTATCGGTATTCAGGCACTGTTCCTCATCTGGCGTAGTGATAAAGCCCAGCTCTATCAGGCAACTTGGCATCGATGTTTCTCTAAGTACCAAGAAACCCGCTTGATAAACGCCCTTATCCGGTCTGTTTGCAATGGAGCACACATTGTTCTGAATATATCTTGCCAAATCCACGCTCTTCTCCATGTTCTTGCTCTGTATAAATTCGAACATAATATAACTCTCAGAAGAATTAGGGTCGAAACCCTGATATTTCTGCTGATAGTCTTTTTCTACAAGGATAACCGCGTTTTCTCGCTTGGCAACATCCAGATTGTCTGCCGCCCTATGCATACCCAGCGTATAGGTTTCAAATCCACGAGCTGTTTTCCCATCAGGCAACGCATTAGTGTGAATGGAAATGAAAAGGTCTGCCTTGTTACGGTTCGCAATGTTTGCACGATCCATCAACGGTATGAACACATCGCTTTTACGGGTATAAATTACACGCACGTCAGGGCAATTGCGCTCCACATAACGTCCGAAAGCCAAGGCAACATTCAGATTAATATCTTTCTCCTTGGATATAGTTCCAAGAGCCCCAGTGTCATGGCCACCATGACCAGCATCAACAACAAGCGTAAAACGATTATCCCCAGCCAGAGAAACGGCTGCGAACATCAACAATGATAACACTGAGAACACAAACTTTCTACGCATATCTGTCTAAATGATTTGGCAAAATTAATTAAATAATGTGGAAAACCGAAATGTTTCCGATAGTTTTATCTTTTATTAATTAAATGCAGCTCCACACCAGCGCCATCGCTATCTGCAGCAATAGGGGGATTAAGTTTACGCACATCAATGTCGATTGCTTCTATCCTGGGAAATTTTCTGAACAAACGGTCACCAATCCTATAGGCTACACGCTCAATCAGATTGCTCGGTACAGACATCTCTTGCGAGATAACTTCGAACATATTGGCATAATTCAAAGTATCATAAATATCATCTGTCACCATTGCCTGCTCAACCGAATATTTAGCACGCAGATTGACAACATAACCGTTCCCCACTATGCGTTCCTGCTCCATCACTCCATGATAGGCATGGAAACGGAGATTACGCAGATATATGTAACTAGATACTAACATAACAATAAAAATGAAAGAATGAATGAAAGAATGAAAAAACATGGAGCGACTTTAACAATTACACAATTGTATAGCCACAAAATATATTTTTTCATTCTTTCATTTGACCTTATCCGCAACGTGATGCGCCACAGTTCTTGCATATCAGACAACCTTCCTGATAAACCAAAGTCTCTTGCCCGCAAACAGGGCATTTCCTACCTTTTGCCTCAGTACCATCAACAATATATTTCTTCAAGGCACGCTCCACACCATTTTTCCATGTATTGATGCTCTCACTCTTCAACTGCAATGAACCTACAAGTTTGATGACATGGTCAATAGGCATACGATAACGGAGCACCCCGGAAATCAACTTGGCATAGTTCCAATACTCCGGGTTAAACTTCTCGCTCAATCCTTCAACAGTAGTTTTATATCCACGTTTGTTTTCGAACTGGAAGTCATAACGATGAGTGCCATCTTCGTTTGTCTGCTTTACAATCTTACCTTTCGTCGTAGTCTTTGGCAAAACGATACCCTCATCATCATCCTGAAGACCGGTAAATATTTCATAAGGATAACCATCAAGCAAACCTACGAATGCCACCCATTTCTCCTTATTATTTTGAAAACGCACCACATCGCACTCCAATTCTTTCGGGCGAACCTCTGTCACTGCCGGATGCTTGCATGGTGGGACCTGTTCCTCTTCGGCTTTACTATTTTCCTTCTGTTCCTTCTTTGAGACAGAAATCATCACACCCGCACGGCTGCCATCACGATAGATTGTACATCCCTTACAACCAGAGCGCCATGCCTCAACATAGATACGGTTCACCAAGGCCTCGTCAACATCATTTGGTAGATTTACAGTCACACTGATACTATGATCAACCCACTTCTGGATAGATCCTTGCATGCGCACCTTCATCAACCAGTCCACATCATTGGCGGTAGCCTTGTAATAAGGAGACTTGGCCACCAACTCGTCTATTTCTTCCTGAGAATAACGTTTGGTTGTATCATAGCCATTAATTTTCATCCACTCCATGAACTTCTTGTGGTAAACGACATATTCCTCAAAAGAGTCACCCACTTCATCCACAAAATCTATATGCACATCAGTATCATTAGGGTTCACCTTGCGACGGCGCTTATAGAAAGGCATGAAGACTGGTTCTATACCGCTTGTGGTCTGAGTCATCAGACTCGTTGTGCCGGTAGGTGCAATTGTAAGACACGCGATGTTGCGACGACCATACTTAACCATATCTTCATACAGTTGGGGGTCAGCCTCCTTCAAACGGTTAATAAACGGGTTGTTTTTCTCGCGCTCGGCATTGAACACTTCGAATGAACCTCGCTCTTTTGCCATAACCACCGAACTACGGTATGCATTGATGGCCAAAGTTTTATGCACATTTACAGAAAAATCGGTTGCTTCCTGTGTTCCATATCTCAGTCCCATAGCTGCGAGCATGTCGCCCTCGGCTGTGATACCCACACCCGTACGGCGTCCCATACCACTCTTACGTTTAATTTTCTCCCAGAGATGATATTCGGTACCTTTGACCTCATTGCTTTGCGGGTCGGCCTTTATCTTCTCCATTATCAAATCAATCTTCTCAAGTTCCAAATCCACGATATCGTCCATCACACGCTGCGCAATAGCCACATGCTTCTGGAATTTATCATAATCGAAATAAGCATCCTTAGTAAATGGATTGACCACATAACTATATAGATTAATGCTTAACAACCGGCAGGAGTCATAAGGACATAGAGGAATCTCACCACACGGGTTTGTGCTCACCGTACGGAATCCCAAATCAGCATAGCAGTCAGGAATACTCTCACGCAAAATTGTATCCCAAAACAAGACACCAGGCTCCGCACTCTTCCATGCGTTGTGCACTATTTTCTCCCACAGATTGCGCGCAGAGATTTCCTTTTTTACAAACGGTCCATCACCTTCGAGCGGGAATTGTTGAGTATATGGTTTGTCATCCACAGCAGCCTGCATGAACGCATCATCTATCTTTACAGAAACATTGGCACCCGTCACCTTGCCTTCAGCCATCTTTGCGTCAATGAATGCCTCACTGTCCGGATGCTTGATGCTGACGCTCAGCATCAATGCGCCACGGCGACCATCCTGAGCCACCTCACGAGTGGAGTTACTGTAACGTTCCATGAAAGGAACAAGACCCGTAGATGTCAATGCAGAATTATTAACAGGTGAACCCTTCGGACGGATATGAGACAAGTCGTGCCCCACTCCACCACGGCGTTTCATCAGCTGTACCTGCTCCTCATCGATACGCATTATAGCGCCATAAGAATCAGCATCGCCATCAAGCCCTATAACGAAGCAATTGCTCAGCGAAGCCACCTGATGCACGTTTCCGATACCCGTCATAGGACTTCCGGCAGGAATGACATAGCGAAAATGGTCGAGCAGTTCGAACACATCATTGACAGAAAGTGGGTTCTTGTACTTCTTTTCTATTCTACCAACCTCATTGGCTATACGCCAATGCATATCTTCTGGAGATTTTTCGAAAATATTTCCGAAACTATCCTTAATTGCATACTTGCTAACCCATACTCTAGCAGCAAGCTCATCGCCGTCAAAGTATTTTAAAGAAGCATCATATGCTTCTTCAAATGAGTAAGTTTCTAAATTATCCATTTATATTTTAAGATTATTGACTTTTAGTATTTCTAGCTTAAAATCACAAGATTACCACTCTGTTTGAGATTATATCCCTTACTAACTTTTGCAAAGCTACAAACATTTTTTGATATAAAGAAAATATTTTCGATATATTTTTTCATAAAAATATTATGAGAAATATCCAAAACGGACAACATTTCTTTAACGGAATAACAGATAGTTTCCGATTTTGTGCAACTTAGCATCATCATGTGATTTGTAGAAACATTACAAAATGCCGAAATAAATAAATATCGCCACAGCTCATTTCATTTCTTTCACATTATCTGTTTCTTTGTTTCAAAAACATAAGATGAACTGCATCTACGCAAAGAGACATAAGTTTTCGTTTCGCCTCATCATTCCATTCGATAATAATTCACACATTCTCAAATATGAATAAATTCTTATTTTCTTTACTTAATCGATTTTTTGCATTATCTTTGCATTCTGTTACCAATGAAAACAAATAATGAAACGCTTAAAAACTATTATCTTTGCTGTTGCAATATCAGCTGCAGCAATTGCACAAACAGAGAACATTGACAGAAAAGCTGTTATCACCAGAAACAATCCCATCGTTTCTTCTACGGATACGCTTGGGGCATTGACCGTGGGCAACGGCAGTTTTGCCACTACAGTCGACTTCACTGGCCTGCAAAGTTTTCCGGAATATTATAGCCATGGAATATCTCTGTGCGCACAATCCGACTGGGGATGGCATTCTTTTCCAAATACCAACAAGTACAGACCCGAAGAGACACTAGGCAAAATGAATTTGGGACATGGTCACGATGAACTATATGCGCTACAGTTCAAAGACAAAAGAAGCAGGCAATATGGTGCGAGCGAATATTTCCGCATTAACCCGCACAGGCTGAATTTAGGAACCGCAGGCCTTTACCTGACATCCAGCAAAGGAATCAGACTTAAGCCCAAACAAATCACAGACATACATCAAAAGTTAAACATCTGGGAGGGTGTAATAAATTCACACTTCATGGCATCAGGCCGTGAGGTGGATGTGGAGACAGTCTGCCATCCCCAAAAGAGTTGTATAGCTGCGAAAATAACCTCACCACTATTGAAAACAGGGCAGGCAAAAGTTATTTTCCGTTATTCCTATCCAAGTGGAGGACATGTCGACGATGGAAACAACTGGTCTAAGCCAAACTTGCACAGCACCACAATCCAAGAGCAAGCAGCAAATCATGTGGTACTGAAACGCACTATAGACTCCACCATATATTATATCAGGATTTCATGGCAGGGAAACGGAACATTCAAGGAAATTGCCCGTCACCAGTTTGTTCTTTCAACTAAAGATAAATCATTGGCTTTCACTTGTGAATATTCCGAGGTGACAAACATGGCATCAGAAACATTCGCTGATGTTGCAGCTAAGTCTGACACACACTGGGCTGAATATTGGAAGAAAAGTGCAATCGTAGATTTTTCAAATTGCAAAGACCCTCGTGCCAAAGAACTGGAACGCAGAGTGGTGCTGTCACAATATCTTACAGCCATCCAATGTGCCGGTAACATGCCGCCACAAGAATCGGGGCTCACGCTAAACACTTGGTTTGGTCGTCCACACCTCGAAATGGCATGGTGGCATCTGATAGACTTCGCGCTTTGGGGACATCCGGAAGTCGTTGAAAAATCGCTCAACTGGTACAACACGGCCGCATATGGCAAGGCTCGCGACATTGCAAAACGCCAAGGATACAACGGCGTAAGATGGATGAAAATGACCGATCCTTGGGCCGGAGAGTCGCCATCCAACGTGGGGTCGCTGCTCATCTGGCAACAGCCACATTATATATATATGGCCGAAGAGATGTATCGAGCCAATCCCAACAACGCCACCCTTGACAAATACGGGAAACAGGTTGACGAAACAGCACAGATGATGGCAGATTTCGTCACTTACGACAACATCAGCCATCACTATATAATAAAAGGTGAGACCGCAATGCAGGAGACAATGCGCCACGACATCGTCTACAACCAACCTTTCGAACTGGCTTACTGGCGCTACGGACTCACCGTTGCACAAGAGTGGAGAGTGCGCCGCGGGCTCTCGCGCATAGAGAAATGGGATGATATCATCAAAAATATTTCATCCCTGCCTGAGCACGATGGCATATATCTGGCAGGTAAGAGCCTGGTGCCCGAAGACAACGCCTACCAGTTGCTATGCCGCACCGACCACCCTGCCGTGCTTGCAGCATGTGGCATGTTGCCCTATCAACCACTCTTCGAGACCCGGAGCATGAAGAACACTTATGACTGGGTGATACGAAACTGGGACTTTTCCACAATGTGGGGATGGGATTTCGGCGTACTTGCCATGACAGCAGCCCGGCTGGGTGAACCGGCCAAGGCTGTGGATGCATTATTGATGAATGTTCAGAAGAACACATACCTGCCCAACGGGCACAACTATCAGAACGACCGTCTCAAACTTTACCTACCCGGCAACGGTGCGTTGCTCGAGGCCGTCGCCATGATGTGTGCAGGATGGGACGGCGGCCCAAGTATTAAAAATCCGGGGTTTCCATCTAATGGAAACTGGGATGTAAGATGGGATGGACTGCAGAAGATGCAGTGACAAATAAAAGCTACACTTTTGCTCATTTGGCTATTTAACCAGAAATAATTCCTATGAATTATTCTGGTTAAATTACCAATTAATCAAATAATCCTAATATTTAGAATAATATTAACACCCGATAAAGTACAGCTATTATTAATTTTGCACAGAATTAAAAGACTAGTATTTTGTTCTACAAATTAATAATAACGAGCCTGTTTTGTTATATGATTTCACTCACGAGCTGCAATCTTGTTTAAAAACACAATCACTACGCTTAATTATATGAACAACGCTGCGGATGGGAATATACGGATATTGCACCGAAATATGGCTTGAAATAAAGAAAAACTAAATATCAAAATGAACAAAAACAAAAGATTATATTTGTATATGATAATGATAATTATCTGTACAAGTTTTTCACAAATGGGATTAGCAAAGGAGAAAACCCCTGCTTTCCCTGGTGCAGAGGGCTACGCCCGCTATATCACTGGCGGACGTGGAGGCACAGTGTATCATGTAACATCCCTTGCCGATGACGGCACTGCCGGCACGCTGCGATGGGCAATCAACAAATCAGGGGCACGCACTATCATATTCGACGTCTCTGGCACTATTCACCTCACCTCAGCACTATACATCAGCCAGTCTAATGTCACCATCGCCGGGCAGACGGCACCCGGTGATGGCATCTGCGTTACAGATTATCCTTTCGCCATAAAGGCGAATAATGTTATCGTGAGATATTTGCACATTCGGCTTGGCAACTCAAACGTCACCGTAGACGGTGCTGACGGATGGGACGGATTCGGCGGATTTGACCAGAGCAACATCATGATAGACCACTGCTCCATCAGTTGGAGTATTGATGAGTGCTGCAGTGTTCTGGGCAACAAGACATCCACCGTGCAATGGTGTCTCATCTCGCAAAGCCTGCAGGATGCAGGCCATTCCAAGGGTTCCCACGGATATGGCGGCAACTGGGGCGGTAGCGGTGCCAGTTTTCATCACAATCTGATGTGCCATCACGAGAGCCGTGTGCCAAGACTTGGGCCGAGACCCACCACACAGATGGACGAGCGCATGGACATGCGCAACAACGTGCTCTACAACTGGGGCGGCAACGGATGCTATGGCGGTGAGAACATGAATGTGAACATCGTGAACAACTATTACAAGCCAGGGCCGGCAACACTTACCAGAAGTACAAACATACAACAAAGAATTGCGGCTATTGGCATTCGCACTACCGAATATGTTACAGATAACCCTGCTTATGCACCAGCACTTCACAAATGGGGGAAATTTTATGTTACTGGCAATGTGAACTCAAAATACGATATTGTAACCAACGACAACTGGTCATACGGAATATATAACCAGATTGATGCCAGCGGTAATGATGGCACATACACTGCTGCTACCAAGGATACAATTAAACTTTCTTCGCCAATTGATTTCGTACATACCACCACGCACACTGCCGCACAGGCATATGAAAAGGTGGTAAAATATGCAGGATGCTGCATCAATCGTGACTGGCTCGACGCGCTTATGGCAAGTGACACGCAAAATGGCGTTGCCACATATACAGGTGGTTCCGGCAAATTCACCGGAGATAATACCAATCGTCCGGGCATTATCGACTCGCAATATGACAACAAGCCGGCAGATGCCTCTGCAGACTGGAGTCCATGGCCGACATTGAACAGCACAACCGCACCTGCAGATACCGATGGCGATGGCATGCCTGACACCTGGGAGACGAGCAATGGTTTGAATCCAAATGATGCATCTGACGGCAATACCGCAGGTAGCGACGGATATACAAATCTGGAAAACTACCTCAACAGTATCGTTGCTGATATCACCACCAACGAATTGGAGGGCGGTACAGTAATGGGCAGCGAAACAGAAGGCGATTATCAAACATCAACTCACGAGCTGTCTCAAGCAACAAACAGCACCAACACCACATCCGAGTATACATTTGACAATGGTTTCAGCATCACCAATGCCAACAACAAGGCGTACGCCACAGGTACCAATAACTGCATAAAGTTTTCCGCAGGTCTGCAATATACAATTGTAATTCCGTCAAATCTAGCTGTCACAGCCATAGAGATTGTCGGCTATGACAACTATACGGATCTTGATGCCTATCTAGGTGAGTTGGGTGGTGTGACCTACGCCGAGACACAATATGTTTTCCCTAAAGACAAATCGGTAAAAGACTATACCATAACATTTGCCAATCCGGTAACAGGGAAACTCACATTCACGCCAAAAATCAAGCAGGTGGTTTGGAAGTTTATTATTACAGCCACTACAACAACTGGCATAAAAAAGATATATACAGTAGATGCTTCAGCAAAAAACATATACAGCACCGATGGCAGACTGATTAGAAAAAATGCTACCGAGAATGACATAAAGTCTCTGCCAAAAGGTGCATACATCATAGGAAACAAAACAAGGTTGGTAAAATAGAACCCACGTTTCAAAGAATATTAGTTTACGGGATGCACGATCTACTTCATGCATCCCGTTTGTTTTTGGTTCATCACGCAAAAGAACTGATATTTGTGTGATTCGTCACAATAGAAATCAAATTATCCAAATTTTATTCTTGTCACATTTATCAAAAAAACGTACAACAATAGCTAAAAAACAGACCTTATTTCAAAAAAGTTCCCCCACGGTCGTAAATACGCGATTCTAGAACAATATTATAATATACTGATATTCAGACAATTAATGTTTTCAGACAAAACGTTAAGTTCTAAATTCGTTACCATTAATCCCTTTTGGGTCGACAACTAACCGTTAGACGCGTTGTAACTAACGATCAATAGCGAGCCAACTAACGGTTAGCGACACTGCCAAAAGACGCAAATCACAAAACTGGAGCACATTTTCCACGTATGGATACTCCCTTTCTGGTTTTTCTTTTTATCATTTGATAAATTTCAATGTTGAATACAAGTGGCAAACAGCTAGATTCAAGTAGAAAGTGCAACACTTTTTGATGAATAAAAGTTTACAACACCTCTGTCATAAAGATATTCATAAGACCAGACAGACACAAAAACAAAAAAAGATAGCACCAACGGATATTATCCGTTAAATGCTATCATTCACATTTATATATTAGGTAGAAATCACTTATTTGAATATTTCTTTCCATCCTTGATAATCAAGCCCTTATAAGACTTGTTTACCTGCTGTCCGACTACATTATAAATGGGAGAATCAGTCTTTTCTGATAATTCAACACCGTTTATATTTGCAGGACTGGCTGTCGTATATTTAAAACCATAAAAGCCCAGCTTAGAGCCTGTACAAAGTACGTAATATGTCTCATTGGCAGATACGGCAAAGGAAACTGTCCCATAAGATTTTACAGGAATCGTATAATCAGCACCAAGCGTTTGAGGAGCGAGAGTTTTCGAATCGGGCAAATTTGCTGTTAGTTCTGACAAAGCAAGAGCCGAAAAATCACTACCTTTCACGATATACAATGGCTTGCCTGTATTCAGACATATGCCGACCAACAACGTACCATCTGAAGTAGGAGTGAATTTATAGAAACATCCTGTTGGCACAGAACCTGCAACAAAACTCCCACTAACCCCATTTCCTGATGTATAGGCTGTGAAATCTGTATCTGCATTATTAGCCCGTTTTGCAGCATTTGTCCATGTCCCTTCCGCAGAATAAGAAAGAGTAATACCATTTACTGATGTAACATCAGTCCCTACAGCATCAGCATCAGCCAAGATGTAATTACCTTGCGCATTCATACTAATTGCGTAAAACGCAATTGCAATTAGAGTAAA
>OBMA010000890.1_pt1 | contig 18138 bp, 18 predicted proteins | sample 1539141 | NCBI WGS metagenome assembly OBMA01 (sample SAMEA3991484, study PRJEB22521) | metagenome | biome: anthropogenic terrestrial biome; feature: sewage plant; material: raw primary sludge | place: Sweden | collected 2012-09-26 | reverse complement strand
AAGGTTTTTCCGCTTTTTTAGTAAATTTAGGACAAGCCTAAAATAGACAATTCCGAAAAATTTTAGCTTTAGTTGTGCTCTTTTCCAGCTTTGTTTCTGCCTTTTGTCAGGATGTCATCATCACCCGTGACGAGAAGAAAATCGAAGCCAAAATTTTGGAAATCTCTGATGCGGAGATTAAGTACAAGGAACAGTCTAACCTGGAGGGGCCTACGTTTATTATGAAGACGAACAAGATTGTTTCCATTCTTTTTAGTAATGGAACGGTCCGCAATTTTACTAATGGTGGAGGTGGAGAGCAAAATGGTTTCTTCAACACCGACAACAATGCTGACGGCCGTAAGTTTGAATTGACGGAGGCGGGTGTTAAGTTTGGAGGCAAACTGATAACCAAGGATGAAATGAAAGATATTCTGCGTCAGGGATGTCCTATAGCCTATCATAAATACAAATCGGGCAAGGTTAAAAAGGTCTGGGGATGGACTTTGATGTCTTTATGTTCTGTTTCGGAGTTGTTTATAGCACCAGCGGTTGGTAACTCTTCTAATGGAGATGTGGCTATTCCAATAATTTTAGGAGGCATTTGTGGTGGCATTGGTGCTCCATTGTTGATAAGTGGTTATCATGGCAAACGGGATGCTCTTGAATTATATAATAGCAATTGTGCCAATCAATCAACTGGTGAGTTCAGATTGGGTGTCACCCCTAATGGATTAGGATTGAGTTATAATTTTTAAAGGAAAATGAAGAAAATATTATTAGCTGTATTTTTCGCTTGCGCCATGGCGATACCCGTCATGAGTCAAATGAAGGTTTTGAAAAGCATACATTCGGCATTGAAGACAATTAATGGTGATACGTCTACTCAACAGAAAACGACCTCAACGTCCGTTGCGTCAAAACCTGCTGTGACTTCTGCTACAGAAAAGGAGGATGGCAACATCACCTTTAAATTGTTGAAGGTGGAGGGCGACAAGGCCAGCCAAACGGTTTATTGCTACTTCTTGTTGACCAATCATGGTGCCAACATTGATGATGAAGGGGTGATAGGTTCTGATATTATTGATGAGAATGGCGATACCCATTCTTGTGAGAGATATGTTGGCTCGAATCTGCTTGTTGCAACTTTTCCAACCGAGGTCCCGGTAAAGGTGAAGTTCTCTTATGTTAAGGTATTGCCTAGTATATCTTTTGTTAAATACATTAAGGTCACTTTAGAGCAGGGACATCCTTGGCCTTTTGCCGAGTTCCGTGATTTGCCTATCACTTGGAAATAGGATGGTGACACGGCTCTGAAAATTTACGTTCCTCGCAATCTTTTGCGAGGAACGTTTTTTTTATGGGAAAAATCGGAAAAAAACTCTTTGTGTTTCACCTTCCTATTTCCTTCACCAATTCTCTGAATTTGTTCAAGTCGAAATTTTGCCAAACTGCGCCCAGCACAGCAGCTCCACCAAAAGAGTAGGGAGCCAGCAAAGGCAGCGTGGCGGCACTGATGCCTCCCAGTGCAATCACCCTGCTGTTGATAATTCCCGATTGACAGGCCTCTGTCAGCGCCTCGGAACTGAAAGCCGCCTGGTAGCCCTCCTTGGATATACTGTTGAATATGGGACTGAGAAAGACGTAGGTGTAATCTTCAATATGGTTCAGTTCGGCTATGGAGTGGCACGAGCGGCTCAGACGCAAGTCGTGACGGATACCAGTATAGGCAGGGCAACGGCCGTTCAGATGAACCCCGCCCACAGGATAATCCTCCGCCAGCTCATGGTGGCCCCCCAGTGTGATGCGGTGCAACTCCGTTGCTGGCAGGCGGTCAAGTATCTTGCGGTAGTCATCGGCCGCTGCCTCAGGTTTGCGCAAGTGCAACAAAAAATGAGGGTCGGCATTCAGCAGCAATGTTATCTGCTCCGCCTCTCCCTCATAACAGTCGGGACGGGTTATCACCACCAGCAGTCGCCGATAGGTGTACCCAGAAAAGACAGTGCGGCTCATCGGGCTGCGTTCATTCCCATAGTGTCAAACTTGGCACCTTTCACTTTCCCCTTCTTGTTGATGGTGAATCCATCTTCAACGCAAGGGAAACAGGCATATCCCAGCGTCTTGCCCAGACAGTGGTAACCAGCCTTCGGATTCTCGTCGAGGATGAACACATAAGCCAAGTCCAGAATCTTGCGGTCGCCATTGGGCGTCATCACATACACACGGTAATAGTCCTGATAGCCCGCAGGCTCATTATAGATGCTGCTGATGTCTACCATCTCCGCTTTCTCATCCTGGCAGCAGCCGCAGTAGATGGCTATCCGCGTAATGTGGTGCTCCGTGATGTAGGCCACCGCCTCTTCCGACCATTTCTTGGTCAGCAGCGACAGTTGGTCCGCCTTTGCTCCCGTTGCGCATAATATCATAACCAATAAGGTGTATAAAAATTTTTTCATGAGTCTTGTATTTTTTGATGTTCAACCTTTTTGTTTCTCATTCCGAAAGTAATAAAAATTTCATTCTTATGTTGCCAGTCGCGTCATCTTTTTGTCATTATTTGCCAAATATCAGCCTAAAATGTATTTTGCCTCTTTATTTTTTGAAAAAATGGCTAACTTTGAACTTTGGTAATTATATATACGTATATCAAATGGATCAGAAAAAAAGAAGCATTGAGACCCTCTGCGTGCAGGAGGGCTGGAAGCCTAAAAATGGAGAGCCACGCGTGCTCCCTATCTATCAGTCTACCACATTCAAATATGACGACAGTGAGCAGATGGCCCGTCTGTTCGATTTGAAAGACTCTGGTTATTTCTACACCCGGTTGCAGAATCCTACCAACGACTGTGTTGCCAACAAGATAGCGGCCCTTGAGGGAGGTGTTGCCGGAATGCTCACCTCCAGCGGACAGGCAGCCAATTTCTATGCCATATTCAACATCTGCGAGGCTGGCGACCATTTTGTGAGTGCGGCCTCCATCTATGGCGGTACCTACAATCTGTTTGGCGTCACCATGAAGAAACTGGGCATCGAGGTCACTTTCGTTGACCAGGATGCACCCGCCGAAGAGATAGCAAAGGCTTTCCGCCCCAACACCAAGGCTGTTTTTGCCGAAACCATAACCAACCCAACGCTGAGTGTGCTCGATATCGAGAAGTTTGCCAAGCTGGCCCATTCACACGGTGTGCCATTGGTGGTCGACAATACTTTTGCCACCCCTTACAACTGCCGTCCTTTTGAGTTTGGCTGCGACATCGTTACGCATTCCACCACCAAGTATATGGACGGCCATGCCTCTACTGTAGGAGGCTGTATCGTAGATAGCGGCAATTTTGACTGGGATGCCCATGCCGACAAGTTCCCTGGACTGACCAAACCCGACCCTTCGTATCATGGATTGGCCTATACAAAGGCTTTTGGCAAAGGTGCCTACATCACCAAGGCTACTGCCCAGCTGATGCGTGACTTCGGTTCCATTCAGGCTCCGCAAAATGCCTTCCTGCTTAATTTGGGTCTGGAAACTTTACACCTGCGTATGCCTCGCCATTGCGAGAATGCGCAGAAAGTGGCCGAATATATGGAGAAAAATCCGAAAGTGGCTTGGGTCAATTATCCAGGTCTGGCCAGCAACAAATATCATGCTTTGGCTGAGAAGCAGTTCCGCAACGGTCAGTCGTGCGGTGTGGTTACCTTCGGATTGAAGGGCGACCGCAACACAGCTGTCAAGTTCATGGATAGCCTCAAGTTGGCCTGCATCGTTACCCATGTGGCCGATGCCCGCACCTGTGTGCTGCATCCTGCCAGCCACACCCATCGCCAGCTTTCCGACGAACAGCTGCTCGAGGCCGGCATACAGCCTGACCTTATCCGGTTCTCGGTAGGTCTGGAGGCGGCCGACGACATTATTGCCGACATTGAACAGGCTTTGGCCAATATCTGAAACTTATATACTTTATTATGGAGTTATCATCGCCTCAGAAAGAGAGGTATGGCAAGGATAATATGAAGGCACTTGACGCCCAGCGTCTTGCCCAGTTCATTGCCTGGGGACCTATCGTTTTCGAGGTCTCCTACATCATGACCAAGTGGGGCATCTTCCAGCTTTTGGCAGACCATCGCGAGGGGTTGTCCATTGATGAGGTGGCCCAGCAAAAATCCATTACACACTATGCGGCGCAGGTATTGCTGGAGTCTTCTCTCACCATTGGCACCGTTTATCTTGAGAATGGTAAGTTTTGCATCGCCAAGCCAGGACGTTTCCTCATTGACGACAAGATGGCCATCTCCGATATGAATTTCAATCAGGATGTCAATTATATGGGTATGTTCCATTTGGAGGAGGCTCTGAAGAATGGAAAACCTGAAGGCTTGAAAGTGTTTGGCAACTGGCCCACCATCTATGAGGGTCTGTCGGAGTTGCCTGAACAGGTGCAGAAGAGTTGGTTCGGATTCGACCATTTCTATTCTGACCACTCGTTTGAGGAGGCCTTGCAGATTGTATTCGCACGTCATCCCCGCCGTCTGCTCGATGTGGGCGGTAATACGGGTCGATGGGCTTCGCAGTGTGTGGGCTATGATGCAGAGGTCAATGTCACCATTATGGACCTGCCCCAGCAGTTGGGTATGATGCGCAAGGCTACGGCTGGAACCAAGGGCGCCGACCGCATATCGGGCCATCCGGCCAATCTGCTTGATGAGTCCAATGCGTTCCCTACGGGTTTCGATGCCATTTGGATGAGCCAGTTTCTTGACTGCTTCTCAGAGTCGCAGGTGCTGAGTATCCTCAAGCGTGCTGCCGTATCTATGCAAGCCGACAGTCGTCTCTACATCATGGAGACGCTCTGGGACCGCCAGCGGTTTGAAACGGCTTCCTTCTGTCTGGCGCAGACGAGCCTCTACTTTACGGCCATGGCCAATGGCAACAGCAAGATGTTCTATTCCAAAGATTTGGAACGTCTCGTTGGTGAGGCTGGCCTCAAGGTGGAGAAGATACATGACAACATAGGATTGGGACACAGCATCATGGTGTGCTGCAAATAGCCCCGTCCGTTTAATTGCAGTTATATGTTTTATGTCGTCAGAAATCATCAGAAGTTTGGTCCCTATGAACTGAGCCATCTGGCCGATTTGGTCAGCCGTGGCAATGTCATTCTGCAGGATGAGGCGATAGATGAGGACCACCTGATGCCGAACGGAAAGGAGAATGAGTGCGTGCGCGACTTGTTTCACCGCTATGGGGTGAATGTGAGCGTGCGCCCTGCCGGTGGATTGATTGACCAGATTAGAAGTCTGGGCAGCCGTATCTTTATCAGCCGCGAAGCCTTCAACTGGCAGCAGCTGAAACAGGATAAACGGCTGATTATGCTGGCGGCAGTGGGGTTGGCCCCGCTTGTGCTCGGTTCGGTGCTTCAAGGTGGGTTCCTCACCTTTTACACCATCTCCCTTTATTTTGCCTGCGTGTGGGGGCTCTTTTTCTATTATCTGTTCCGTACCGCGCAGGTGAGTGCCAAGCTCACGCTTAAGCTGTTCTTTTCCGTACAGGTGCTTATTCTGTTGGTATTCCATACCGGATTAAACGAGCTCAACTTTTTTTATCAGGGAGTGGATTCGCGGAGTGCTTTGGGGCGTACCGCAGGTTTTCTGTTGGGGGTAGGTGTTACTGAGGAACTGGTCAAGGCTTTGCCGCTATTCTTTATAGCCATCCGTTCTCGTCGTCCGCTCATTCCGCAGACCATGGTGTTCTATGGTCTGATGTGTGGTATTGCTTTTGGCGTGTCTGAAGGGGTCGGCTACCAGATGCAGGTCAACAGCAAACTGGATTACGACCAGGCCTTTTTCCTCAATATAGCCCGTCTTACCAGCCTGCCATTCTTCCATGCCATGTGCACGGGCGTGGCGGGATATTTCATCTCGTTTGGCGTGCTTTATCCGCGTCATCGTTGGCCGCTCTTCTTTTTTGCCATTGCGGTACCGGCTCTGTTCCATGGTTTGTATGATGTGATGTCCGACAGTTTGTTCAGTTTGGCATTTGCTGCTGTCATAGTCATTCTGCTCAATTATTATCTGCGTTCCGACCGTTATGTGCAGTCGGTGCTGAAAAATTGAGCGCTTGATTCGCCTCGCATATTTTCTGTAATAAAAGGAATATTTAAACAAGAAGTCCCCCGAATTGATGTGCTTTCAATTTGGGGGACTTCTTGTTTTGTTTTTGTGAAAAAGAGAGGTGTTGTCTATTTTGGGCTTGTCCTAAATTTAGTAAAAAGCGGGAGAACCACAAAATCTTTATCAGGTGTGTGATTGCACTATGATATCAATGACTATAACCGTTCGTTCTGTCGCAATATCGATTAATCCGTTGCTAAATTGGTGACTGTTTTTCATCCGCATTTTAATAAATTCTCAAAATTTTTCCAGAGTTAAATGTACTGAACAAGAAAAGCACTTGAAAATGAAAGTTTTTCTTGATTTTCTTTTGTGAATCCAAAAATAAAGCATACGTTTGTAGACGTAAATGTAAATATAATTTAAGTTAAAGCGGAATGTTGAATATAACTTACTCTATGGTTTAATATAAAAAACAGCAGACATGGATGATATAAACGGGTATTCCATTCCTGAGTGGATTCACCTGCTGGGTGAGCGCTTTAAGGACTATAGGATGAGAGCAAATATGACACAAAAGGATGTGGCTGAGAAATCCGGGCTTACCGTTCAGACCATCTCCAAGTTTGAAAGCGGCATGACCAATAACATGTCGCTGGTGTCATTTCTTTTATTAATAAAGTCTATAGGACTTGTCGGACGTATGGACGAACTCCTTCCGGAGTTGCCTGAATCACCCTACTTATACCGCACTGATGAAAAGAAAGCTCAACGTATTAGACATAAGAAACAATGAAAGCATCACTTAAAGTTATATTGTGGGGGCAGGAAATTGGTCGTCTGGCTTGGGACAATCGCCGTCGCCTATCCTATTTCACGTTCAATCCCAACCTTCATGAAGCGGCATGGGATATAGCTCCTCTCATCACGCCCTCGATAGGAGACATGAGGTTGTTTCCTGTATATGGTGATTCGGCTAAGCTTTATCAGAAGTTGCCTCCGTTTATTGCTGACTCCCTTCCTGATGCATGGGGAAATCAACTCTTTGATCTCTGGTGCGCTGAGCATAAAATACCACAGAGCAAAATCACCCCATTGGAAAAGTTGTCCTTCATCGGGAAACGTGGACTGGGAGCGTTGGAGTATGAGCCAGATATTGAACAAAAGTTCAAAACAGACAAAATAGACATACTCTCACTTGTGGATTTGGCTCAAAAAATATATGCTCAGCGTGAGGATGTTCATATTCTCCCTAAGGAATCAATCACCATGCAATCTCTGATTACGGTAGGTACCACAGCTGGCGGTCGTCAGCCAAAGGCTGTAATTGCCATCAACCGCAAGACAGGAGAGATTCGTTCCGGTCAGATTGCTGGACTTGAAGGATATGATTACTGCATCATGAAGTTCGGTGACCTTTCCCGTTCTTCGGCCGAGTTGGAAATGACATATTATGATATGGCCCTAAAAGCAGGCATCCATATTTCGGATTCGTGGTTATGGGATATAGAGGGTAAAAGACATTTCCTCACAAAGCGTTTCGACAGACAGGGGGGGAAGAAAATGCACATACAGACTTTGGCTGCTTTATACCCGGAAGCCGATAGTTACGAAAAACTTCTATGGGTATGCCGAAAGCTGCAGCTCACAGAGAAGGAAATAGAAGAAGTGTTCCGAAGAATGGTGTTCAATGTATTGGCCAACAATACCGATGACCACAACAAGAATTTTTCCTTCATGATGAATCAGAATGGCAATTGGAGTCTTTCTCCTGCATACGACCTTACCTATATATTCAATTATGGCGGTTATCTGCCAGAAGAGAGTCGTTGTCTGATGATTCGTGGCAAATTGCGTGATATTACAAAAAATGACATCCTTCTGTTTGCCTCTGACAATGGTGTCCGCAAAGCATCGACAATCATTGAAAATGTAGCATCAGCCATCAAGTCATTCCGTCCGTTTGCACAGAAGAACGGAGTGAAAGAAGAATGGATTGGCCGCGTGGAGGCTACACTCGCAAAACATCTCACCGATTGGGGCTATTTCTCGAAGGCTCCAAGCTCATTTTCTTTTACCGACTCCAAGGGGCGCGATATCTCTGAGGCCAATATCGAGCAGATGTACAAGGGTAACTATCATCTAATAGCCACCATCGACGGACGCGAGCGCAAGTTCATCATCCGCAAGAACACGGATTTGGCCGAGGCAATCACTGCGAAGGGATTGGTCAACATCGACGAGCCATTTCTGAGAGAATTGGTGTCAACATGTTTCAAGGAATAACCCCCGTATTATAGCACTTTAAATTTTTCTCATTCATTGCCAGCTCCAATTTATAATTCTTCTTTGTCATCCAGTTCATCCAGTATATCACTTGCGTTTTCTCCGTATCTGTTTTCTCCTTTCTGACTTGGGACAGCGCAAAAAAGCAGAGGGGGAACGGGGGAGAACAGCAGGTAGAAATTATAACCTTCATTTATGATAAGGGAGATAAAGAGAATTAAAAGGGCCAGAACCAACGAACTGCACATCCACCATCCGCTGAAACCGGCATCGTGAAGCCGGCGCACCATTATGGCTAAGGTGGGTGTTATTATGGCAATTACGTACGAGATGGCAATTATCCATGGTATACCATGTGGTATGCTTGTCCTTTTAATAGTAAGTTCCAATAAACCAATAACACCAGCGGTGAATATAATGTCGTAAACCAAGAACCACCAAAAATCTTTTCTGGTGGTTCTTCCACTGAAGTTGATATAGTTGCGGAATCCGTCAAGATATTTGTCGAATTGAATTGTCATGTCCGTTTCTTATTTTTTTGAAGGTTGTATTTCCTCTATTTGGGTCAGGTAATTGAAATCGTTTTTAACCTGAATCAGAAATCTTTGGTAATTGCCGTCGCAGTCCACCTGCATTTTCTTCGCCACTTTTTGGGCAATGATGCTGGTCTGACTGAAATATCGGTTGTCGTATAGAGCTCTGCCAATCACCTCCACATCGTGTTGAGTCAGCAGTCGCACGTTGGGGTAAACCACCTGGTAGCCGTTGTTGACAAAGGCATAATCATCAGCTATCGATACCCGCTGCTCGCGGATGGACGGGCGCATCACCACATGGCAGCCCGCCGCCATATCGCCCAGCCGTTGCGACTTATAGCTGATGAGGATGCCGCCTACCAGCATGACATCGACATTCAGCAGCAGCCATCGCAAAAAGCATTGCAACAGGGTCGGGGGCGCACAATTGTCGCCTATTACCATTGTGTGTGTTATCAATTTTCCCAGAGACCGCCCTTTTGTCAGATATTCTATGACCATGTTCATAATCCATATTGACATCAGCACTAGTGTCGTTATCACTTCCGCGGTATTAGAGTCTATACTTCTATCCAATTCTAATCCATCATATATTATATAGCCTATACAGAATACTCCAATTGTGGTCAGAATTTGCAGAAAAAAGTCTATGGCCAGCCCAATGATGCGTCTTTCTATTGGAGCTGCCTTGTAGCGTATTTTCACATATTGACCAGTGGTAATATATAGTAGGCTGTTGTCTTTCCTATTTTGGCTGCTGTCTTTCATATTCATGTCTCGGCCAATGACAGCCGAATGTGATATAAATGTTTTATTTCTGTGCAAAAATACTTGAATTTGTTATATTTGCATAGGAAAATCGTAACAATCAATTTTATCCTTTGATTTTGTAATGAAGGAGAATGTCTTCGTTAAACAGAACAAGGAGAAATGGGACGGCTATGAGCGCAAACTCAAGAGTATAAACCATCTCTCCACCGACAGTTTGTCCGACATCTATTTGGACTTGTCGTCCGACTTGGCCTATTCGCAAAGCCAGTTTCCCTATGCGCGTGTCACTCTGTATCTCAACAATATGGTGCGCACTGTGCAGGAGTGTATCTACACTCCCCGCAAGAGGAATCTCTGGTCTTTGGTCACTTTTTTCACCGAGGTGGTTCCCCGCAATGTGGCCGAAGCCCGCAACGAGCTGTTAGTCTCTTTCAGTCTGTTTATGGCTTTCATCATTATCGGGGTGGTGCTGGCGCACCAGGATATGAAATATGTGATGGATATACTGGGCAGCGGTTATGTGTCACAGACATTGGATAATATAAAAAATGGCAAACCTACCGATATTTATAGTGACGGAAATTCTTCTCTCATGTTTTTAAGCATTTTCTGGAATAATATCGGGGTAGTGTTCCGCATCTACGCAGCGGGAATCATCCCCATCATAGGTCCAGGTTATTTTTTGTGTTACAATGGATTGATGCTGGGTGAGTTTCAACAGCTTTTTTTCAATTATGGGGTTGGTTTGCAGTCCATGCTCTCCATCTGGATACACGGAACGCTCGAAATATCGTCCATCATAATAGGCGGGGCGGCGGGGCTGGCACTAGGCAATGGCTGGATATTTCCTGGCACCTATTCGCGTCTGGAGTCGTTCAAGCGAGCAGGCTTGCGCAGTGTCCGCATCTTGTCCTCCACATTGCCACTGTTCCTTATTGCCGCTTTTTTCGAAGGGTTTGTCACCCGTCACGCGGAGTGGCCTAATGCAGTCAAGTTGATGATTATCCTGCTTTCGCTGCTTTTCATCTTGTTCTATTATGTCTATTTGCCCTATTTGGTGCGAAGAGATGGAAAAAAGAAAAACGTATGAGTTTATTGTTGTGTAAACATAGGGTATGCCTGGTGCGCTGTCTGCTGATTGGCTTGCTGAGCCTTGCGTCTGTCGTCCCTGTTGGGGCCGTATTGCCTGCCGATTCATCTATATGCACGTCAGAAGTGGCGGACTATAAAAATACTTATGATTATGAGCCCTATGGCAAAATGAAGCCTACAAAGGAGTTTGACTGGTCGTGGGTACCATCCTTCTCCCTGCCGTCGATGCCTGATATGAATTCATTTTTCTGCATTTTTTCTCTGATTGTGATATTGTCGTTGCTGACCGTAGTGGGAATCATTGTGGGGAACATTTATTCCCGAAAACGCCAAAAGAAGTCTGCCATTCAGGAGGATAACACCTCGGCAGATTCCATACACAATGACAAAATGAAAACGGAATTGCAACTGGCCCTCGATGCCGGCGATTTTCGCAAGGCGGTCAAACTGATTTATCTGGCATCGCTCGATGTGCTGGACAGTCGTCACTATATAGTCTGGAATGTGGCCAAGACCCCTGCCGAGTATTATTATGAGCTGCAGGTTCCTGCTGCCAAGACGTCTTTGTTCCGGCTCACCTATCTTTTTCTGGATGTGAGGTATGGCAAGTGTGTGCCCGACCAGGCGCTGGTGGATGAGGCGCTGGCCTGTCAAGCGGATATACTGAAACAAATAAGTGCTGAAAGATAATGAAAAAGCTGACCGAAAATTCCTGTTTGCTGCTTTTGGGCTGGCTGTTTATGGCAGCTGTCATTTGTCCGTCATGCTCGCCTTCAAAGTCGCAGAACTGGACTCCCTCTTTTGTCTCTGATGGAACGTCTGTCTCTGATGGAACGTCGCCTTTTGAGTGCAAACTTTTTGATAAGGCATTTGTACACCTTTTCTCACCCGAAGAAAATAGAAATGTCTATGTCAGTAGCGTCTATACTGATGCTGATAGCCTTGTATCGGGTGAAAAAAATCCGTTTTACAACCGCAACAATTTTCTCTGGGCTTTTATCGATATTCACGTTATGCGCGACAGCATACGGCAGCAGGCCATGTCGCAAATTATATCGGACGGACATTCATCGGTGCTGATGTCTGAGAATTTTGGGGGACGTATCGCTACCAACCATCAGTCTTTTGATTTTCAGGCCTATTGTTCACAGGTCAATTCTGATGGTAAGGCGAAGGTATCAAAAATTCGCGATGAGCTGTCGGGTAAGGATTATTCTTTCCCTTCCGCTTTTTGTGCCTGCCATTTCAAGTCGTGCGATTTTCGTATGGATTTTCCATCCTCATATTCCAATGGCAGGATGCAGCAGCAGGTGCTTGCCACTATCGATGGCGAACCGATTGCCATTCAGTATGTCGACCGTGTCACGGGCCGATCGGTGCTGATCTGTTCCACTCCGTTGCTGTTTACCAATTATGGATTGACGTATGGAAACAATGCGGAACTGATTTTCAATATTCTGAAAAGGGTGGACTGGAAGTTTCCTATTGTCCGTCTCTATTCGTCCAAGGCACCCAATATCGGTTCTTATGATAGCGGGGTGGCTCCGCAAAAGCAAAGCAAACAAAGCAAGTCAGACCATGATAATTTGAATGCCGATTCGCCGCTGGTTCAAAATCTGTTCTTCTGGCTGGGAACCGCCCTCTTTGTGCTGTTTCTTCTCTTTGTGGCTCGTCGGCGACAGCGAATCATTCCAATAATGGAGGCGCCAAGCAACCGTACGCTCGATTTTATCCGCCAAATCAGCAGGATTTATGAGTGGGAGGAAAATTACAGTGGATTGTTGCAGAAAAAGAGTGTCTTTTTTTACGATACCATAAAGAATCGTCTACATATCAATCTTGATGATGCCGACAGAGTGGAAGAAAACGCCGCTTTTGTGTCGGCTGCATCGGGCTATGAGGTCAAGAAGATGCGTTCGCTGCTGATTATTTTGAATAGGGTGCTGAGGGGGAAGCGTGAGCTGGATAAAGAGGAGGCTTTTGCCCTGATTGACCAGATAGACGATGTGCTGAATGGTATTGTGGGACTCTGGAAAAAGCAGGGATGAAAAAAACTTGAATAAAAATAAATTAGAATAGATATAAATGGAAAACAGTGAGGTTTTTACACAGAATCTTTATGTGGATAAGATTCAATCGATGCGGCAGACTATCTCCCAATACATATTGGGACAGGAACGGATGGCCGATTTGATACTGACTGCGGTGCTGGCCGATGGCCACGTGCTGATTGAGGGTGTGCCGGGCGTGGCCAAGACGCTGACGTCCCGACTCATTGCCCGATTGGTGGATGCTGACTTCTCGCGTATTCAGTTCACATCAGATATCATGCCGTCGGATGTGCTGGGCACCAATATCTTCAACCAGAGCAACAGTCAGTTCGAGTTCCACAAAGGGCCAGCCTTTGGCAACATCGTGTTGGTGGACGAGATAAACCGAGCTCCAGCCAAGACGCAGTCCGCCTTGTTTGAGGTGATGGAGGAACGGCAGGTCACGGTAGATGGCATCCGCTATCCCATGGGCTCTATCTATACCATTCTGGCCACCCAGAATCCTATTGAGCAGGAGGGTACTTACCGTTTGCCCGAGGCGCAGATGGACCGATTCCTCTTTAAGATTTCTGTCGGTTATCCTTCGTTCGCCGATGAGGTGAACATCATGAAGGAGCACAACACCAACCGCAACTTTACCAAGCTGGAGGAGGTGAAGCCCATACTCACAAGGTCGGAGCTGGAAGAACTCAGACAGAAGGCCCAGTCGGTGTTTATTGATGACAAGATGCTGAACTATATCGTCTCTATGGTGCAGGCTACACGAACCAATTCGGCCATCTACATAGGGGCCTCGCCTCGTGCCTCCATAGCCCTGCTCAATGCCTCCAAGGCTTATGCGTTGCTTCAAGGCCGTGATTTTGTCATTCCCGACGACATCAAGATGCTGGCAAAACCGGTGCTTTGCCATCGCATCACGCTTACGGCTGAGGCCGAGCTGGAGGGCAACACCATTGACAATGTGATAAATAACATCGTAGGCAAGGTGGAGGTGCCTAAATGATTTTTATAGTCTGATATTATGTTTCTATCCCATAGATTCGTTATTTGCTTCTGCATCATATTTTCCATTTTTGGGCTGGGCTATTTCTGGCCCACGTTCATCTTTACGGGAGCCTGCGTTTTGGCAGCGTTTCTGGTGGTGTTTCTGGCCGATTTATTGTCGCTCTATTGGGGCAGTCCGTATGTTGATTGCCGCCGCCAGTGTGCCAGCCAGTTCTCCAATGGCGATGACAATGAGGTGGAATTGGTGCTGCGGAGTGCCTATCGGCGCAAGGTTCGAGTCAGTGTCATTGATGAGTTGCCGTCTTTCTTTCAAATTCGTAATTTCCGACTTTCGGCTTCTTTGCTCCCCGACGAGCCTGTTACTTTGACCTATCGGTTGAGGCCAACCCATCGTGGTTTGTTCGTCTTTCACAACCTCCATGTGTATGTCAACTCGCGTCTGGGACTTACAGAACGCCGGTTCAGTTTCGATGCCGAGTTTCAGGTCAAGGTGCTTCCTTCTTTTTCCATTATCCGCAATATGCAGTTTCTCTCAGTAGAGAACAGAGAACATACATTCGGAATAAAGCAGGTGCGGCGCATTGGGCAGAGCCGTGAGTTTGAGGAGATAAAGGAATATGTGCGGGGGGATGATTACCGTACCATCAACTGGACGGCCACTGCCCGCCGCCACCAGATAATGTGCAATGTGTATTGTGAGGAGCAGTCGCAGCAGATTTACAGCGTCATAGACAAAGGTCGTGGCATGCAGCACGCTTTCAAGGGCATGACCTTGCTCGATTATTCCATCAATTCGGCGCTGGCCATGGCTTACATCTCTATTCATCATTCCGACAATGCGGGGCTCATCACCTTTGAAAAGAATATTGATGTCCACGTGCAAGCCGAGCGTTCGCCGTTGCAGATGTTGCGTTTCATGAATGTCCTTTGTCAGGAGAGTTCCAGCTTCATCCAGAGCGACTATTCCTGTCTGTATTCTTACTGCAAACTTCATCTGCACAAGCGCAGTCTGCTCATTATCTATACCACTTTCGACAGCAAGGTTAGTATGGAGCGTCAGTTGCCTTATCTGCGCAAGCTTTCACTCACTCATGTGGTACTGGTGGTGTTCTTCAAAGATTGGGAAATAGAGTCCATGGTGCATACAAAGCCGTATTCCGACCATGAGTATTTTGAGCACGTCATAGCCGAGAAATTTCAGTTCGAGAAGAAAATGATTGTCCGTCAGCTCAATGCCTATGGCATCTATGCGTTGCTTACCCCTCCCGAAAAACTAACCATCAATGTCATCAATAAATATCTGGAAATGAAAGCGCGGCATATTGTGTAAGCAAGTGATTAACGCAAATCTGGCGGTTGCTCTTGATTTAAAAAAGACATCGCAAGTCCTCATTGTTTGAGGACTTGCGATGTTTTTTAGTCTGATGAATGGTATTCTTTCTTTATCTTTTCCATGCTTTTACCACCCGGCCTATGTACATGCTGTGTATGCCGGCAGGAAAGTTGGCGTATAGTTTTTTAGGCACCTCTTTAAATCCAGAAGGGTCGAAAGGTTTGTCGTACATCATTTCACATTCTATCACCATGTCGGCTTCGGCATAATAAGGAGTCCCGTGTTCGGTGTATAGGGTGTGCAGACCAAGTGCTTTGGCCTTGTCGCCATCTCTGCCGCTGTGGCTGCCCATATATTCCAGAATGTTTTGGTGGCTTTTGTCAAAAGTCATCAGCGTGAAGTATTTTGCCTTGTCCATAAATTGGCGGGTATAGCGTTTCTGCGCGACATATACTGTTACCGCATCGTTCTGTCCCCATAGCGTTCCCAGACCGCCCCAGCCAATGGTCATGGCATTTGATTTTGTCTTGTCGCCCGCTGCCAGCAATATGCCCTTGTCGTCTTTCCCGATAAAGAAGTTGAAAGCATTTTCGTGAAAGTCTTTCTTGACATCTATCTCTTTCAGTTCTTTTCCTGTTGTTGTCGTTTTTTGAGGTTGTGCTGCATCGCTGGCCTTGCCACCGTAGTAGTTATACGATATGTTGTCCACGTTCCATTTGTCCTTAGGCATCGGGTTTTCGGCAGGGTAGCCTATCACAATGGCATTCAGTGGCACCAGATTGGCAGGCAGTTTCAGCAACTTGCTGATGCTGGCGCAGCGGTCCTTTATAGGGTAGGTGCCCGTCCATACGGCTCCCAGTCCCATGGCATGGGCTGCCAGCAATATATTCTCGGTAGAGGCAGACGCATCTTGTACCCAATATTCCTGCGCATCGCCATCGAGGGCCTTGTTCAGGTCTCCGCATACCACAATGGCTAAAGGAGCCGATGCCGCCATGCCCGCGTTGGGGCAGCATTCGGCCATCGCCTTCAGCGTGTTGCTGTCGTTGACCACTACAAAGTGCCATGGCTGTTTGTTGACCGCCGAAGGAGCCGCCATGCCGGCCCGCAGCAGTTTTTCCACTTTGTCTTTTTCTATGGGCTGTTTGGTGTAGGCGCGTATGGAAGTCCGCGTCATTATATTGCTCAGTATGGAGTCTTGCAGCGCATTTCCGTTCGCGTTTCCCTCACTTTTTCCGACGGCCATTTTGCAGCATAGTGCCACAATGGCAATGGCCAACACTAAGTTCAGTAAGTTTGATGTTTTCATATCCTTTTTTATTTCTTAATCTTTATTTTCTCATTTCAGCGGTTTTCATCAGCGTGCCGGTGGGGCATACAAAACGGCAGTAGGGGCGTGGCACCACAATCGACAGCAGCACAAAGGCTACTGCCAGCACCATCACTGCATTGGCAGCCGACTGGAAGATGAAGGCGGTGAACAACTCATAGTCCATCCATTCTGTCAACAGACCCGTCCATAGACAAATCATCAGTAGTGCCCAAAGTCCTTGCCGTGCGTATTCAAGATATTGAATGGTGCGGTTGCTCATGGGCAGCTTGTGCCGGGTCCATTGACCTGCCAGCTGTTGCAGCGAACCGAACGGACAGACGTTGGTGCAGTAGTATTGCTTTTTGCCAAACAGAGGATAGAGAAAGGCGGTTATCAGCATAACCACCACCACAAGGTTGGGCAGCAAGTCTATGCCATTGGCCAGATGACCCACCATCTGCGAGTAGGAAACGAAGTAGCCACACCACAGACCCAGCACCGCCACATTCAGCACCATCTGTATGTTGTGGTATCGTTTGTTGTGAATCTTCAGCGGCAATAGGGCAGCCATCAGCACCACAATCAGTCCCAATGCAAATTTCGCTGTCATTCTGAATCCGTCGGCCGTTGGGGCTTGTATCTGGCTTTTCTTGGCATAGGCCAATCCAGCTTTCACGTTGCCAATGATGGCTCTCGATGAAAAGGTGGCTCCAGTCACCCCGTCTACTTCCATGTTCAGCGCATCTTCCACCTTTTGCCCGTTCCAAGCCGTCAGAAGTCCATCGCAGGCCCGCTTGAAAAATTCGGGAGTCTCGGCGTTTTTCAATGCTGTAATACGCTCCACTTTGCCATTTCTGATGCTGATTTCAAGAGGTACGGTACCTCCGTAACCCTTGATGTCTTTGCCCAGAGTACTGGTGTTGATAATGAGAGTGCCATCGTCGGCCGTCCTTTCAGGTGTTCGGATTAAGGGTGTCTTTGCAGCAGTATCCTTGTCGGTCCTCCCTATTTTGTACCCCAGTATCTTATGGTCGTGCGTTATGGCAACGGCTACCATCATCAGTAGGCAGGCAAGCAGGCTGGCCACTTGTATCAATCGACTTTTGTTCATATTTTGTCCTCTATTTGTATTACTGCGCAAATTTACATTCTTTTATGTCAAATATAGATAGGGCGATTCTCGATAAAAAGATAAAAATTGGAACTTTATAGGATTCAAATTTCATATGGCCCCCCCTTTTTTGTAGCTTTGTACCCGACAAGAAAATCAGGTTTGTTTATGAATTTTGTTATCGAATTATTCGCCGCTCATACCGCTTTGCAGTGTGCGCTGGTGTTGTCTATAATAGGAGCCGTCGGGTTGGCGCTTGGCAAATTGAGGTTGTGCGGTGTCTCGTTAGGGGTCGCCTTCGTCTTTTTCGTAGGTATTCTGGCTGGTCATCTCGGTTTTACCGTTGACCATCAGATGCTGCTTTTTGCCGAGAATTTTGGTCTTATCGTGTTCGTTTATGCACTGGGTTTGCAGGTGGGACCCGGATTTTTCAGTTCGATGCGGCGGGAGGGTCTTTCGCTCAATCTGTGGGGACTGGGTGTCATTGTGTCCGGTTCTTTATTGGCATTGCTGCTGTGCCAGTTGCTGCCCATCTCCATTGCCGATATGATGGGGTTGCT
>OBMA010000888.1_pt1 | contig 18153 bp, 9 predicted proteins | sample 1539141 | NCBI WGS metagenome assembly OBMA01 (sample SAMEA3991484, study PRJEB22521) | metagenome | biome: anthropogenic terrestrial biome; feature: sewage plant; material: raw primary sludge | place: Sweden | collected 2012-09-26 | reverse complement strand
ATTCGCAAAATGGCCTTTCTCCTCCTAAAAGCTGATGAATTCAAATGGCTATAATAAATTAAGTAGCCCTACCCTAGTTTTTTGCAAAATTATTCTCCTCTACTTTTTCAAGCTTCCAACTCATTTCATGGTAGCAATGGCCGATCCTTTCTTCTACTTATTATGAAAATCTTTCAACCATAGTGCAATCTTCTATAATTGTACATACTTGTTTCTTCTGTGGACACGCAACTTTCTAGCGGAGTTCAAACCTCTTGGCTTACCTTTACCCATCTTTTCTTGTAGTTTGTTGTTCTTACCTGCTTCTGGAATCTACAATATTAAACATGTAAGCTTCATAACCTTACCATCACTAATAGTATCTCGATCTTGAAAATTGCGAAAGCGTGGAGACAAGGAGCTCCTACAAACACAGTCATTCCAATGCGGTAGTGCTTAGCAAAACCTCGGCTGCGCAGAAGGAGCTTTGATACATAGAAGCTAGCCCACCTACCTAGGCGCAAAAAACACAGCGGTGGGCGCACGTTGGTGGGCCAGGGAAGAAAAAAATTCCCTCGTCGATATTATAAATATGTATGGGTGTTTGGAGATGTTCGGATGTTACTTTATGCATGTCCTTTTTATTAATATTAATGTTGAAGCAATATCTAATGAAGTATATATAGTTCACAATATTGCTTATGTGAAAGATAGTGGAACATTGAGAATATTCAAGGAAAGAGACAGGAGGATTCGAGAAATGACAACAATTCAGCCTTTTGAACCTGTCGATTTATTCAAAACTAACAATGTCAACCTTGATATCTTAACAGAAAACTTCCCTTTAGAGTTTTATTTTGAATACATGATAATATGGCCAGACCTTTTTTTCAAAAGTTCAGAAATGACTGTTGATCCTACGTTTAAGCATAATATCTCTGGTTACATGATGGCAAAAACAGAAGGCAAGACCACGGAGTGGCACACTCATATAACTGCAGTGACAGTAGCTCCAAGATTCCGCCGAATATCGCTAGCTTCGAAGTTATGTAATACTTTGGAGACCATGACCGATGTCATGCCCCATGAAGTCAACTTTATCGATCTTTTCGTCAAGTGCAATAACCAATTGGCCATCAAACTTTACGAAAAATTGGGATACAGTGTCTACAGGAGAGTGGTGGGATATTATAACTCAGCTGAAGATGGGTATCCAGATACCCTGAAAAAAGTAGATGACAATAAAGATGCTTTTGATATGAGAAAAGCTATGGCTAGGGACAGGAACAGAAGCGTACGGCCGGATGGAAGAAGCCATAAATGCTATCCACATGATGTAAGATTTTAAGGTATGTATTACCTCGTCCTCATACTCAGAACATAATAATGAATCTCTGTGCTATTCATATTTTGCGATACAGACTAAAATAATACTATCCAGAGGCGCGGACTATAATACTATTAATTTGATTTTTGTATGTACATACTGAATGATATACTTAATTTACATAGAAACATCATTTTAAAATTCAACGTTGGAAGGAGGTTGCGAAAACTGGTTGGCTGGTCTGCTGTACGAGTCGTTTTGGTTCTGATAGGCGCCACTATTATTTTGGTAGTTATTTCTGTTTTGGTAGTTTCCACGTTGGCCGCCTCTTCCTCTGTTTCCTCTGTTTCCCCTATAATTTCCACGCCCACGACCGCGGCCTCTAGAGTGAAATCTTGGTCTGGCAGAAGCTTGTCCAAAGGTGTCAACGTTCAACATTTTTTCTTCTTGCCATCTCATATTGGTATTAGTTTCAGTAGAAGTGGAGATGGTGTCGAAAAAAGACGATTTTTTATTATAAAACTGCTCATCAGATTCATCCTGCTTGTGAACAGCTGATTCTAATTCTTTTTCTTTTTCCACATCAGTGGAATCACCTTTCGTGAATTTTGCATTATTTGATTGAAAGTCAAAATCTTCATTCGGAATATCGACTTTGAAATTGCGGTTGGATTGAGGAGGGCGATTACTTGATCTATTCTTGTTTCTTTGATATTTTGGCTCATTTTCACCATTTTTACCTCTTTCCCTACTTTGCGAGTTTACATTGGTGTCTTGAGGAGTGCTCTTATCATTCATACTAGCAGTAGCGGTTTCTGTCGAAGTTGGGGTGTAAACACCATATCCAGCGACAGCTGCTGGCACATTGGATTCGGGCTTTGGGGCTTGGGGGTTTGTTTGCACGTGTGCTTGAGCTTGAGCCTGGGGTGGAGATTGAGCTTGTTGAGGAGGGAATTGTGAAGCGGGTGGCATCATTTGAGGAACAACCGGCTGTATGTCATTGATGTTAGCATCTAAAATGCTTAAATCCTTGACTTCACTGCCGTTGAACTTTACAGAATTGTATACCGTAGGATTCGGATAAATTTCCTCAGGACCCCAGTTCTTGCGACCTTCTGTACCAAAACAGCGAACTTCTTTCAAAGTCACGGTACCCTTTTCAGAGTCAATATCTTCTAACAGCCCCACATATCTGTTGTCAGTCACAGAGATTAAAGAAATAGTTTTACCGATGTACTGCGACATTGCCTTGCTGCTGTTTTTCGATGAATGCTTCTTCTACGATATCCTCACTATTCGTTTATTGTTCTTTCTGACTGCCTCCACGTTATTCTTTACAATCGCGGGTACAGTTTAATTTTTCCACCGTGTAAGGTGACGGGACCATGGTACTGGACTGAGGAATCATTACATATACGTCAGTAATGGGTATCTTCATAATAAACACCTTTATCCATTTAATATGGAAATCAATTGCACTGTCATTTAAAATAGCGGCATCTATGATACTTAGAGGGCAATTGCATTGATAGAAGTTGTGTCATTTGGTGTTCTCCTCGGATCGAGTTTTAAATCCGATTTTTGCATCTCGGTCCGAGTGACTATTTCAGATAATTGGTAAATATAAGAAGAGCAAGAAGATGTGCAAAAAATAGAGAAAATATGATGCTGCGTAAAAGTACAGACACCCTGGAAGCTAGGCCAAGATTGTTACGAGCATATCATCAATGTTAACTCTAGAGTCTGCATTAACTGGCGCTGTGGCTTCGGCAATGGCCAATATTGCAGTTTATCCGCTGGATTTATCGAAGACGATCATTCAGTCACAAGTATCTCCTTCTTCAAGTGAGGATAGTAACGAAGGTAAAGTTTTGCCCAATAGGAGATATAAGAATGTTGTAGATTGCATGATAAACATATTCAAAGAAAAGGGTATTTTGGGTCTGTATCAAGGTATGACAGTCACTACGGTGGCCACATTTGTCCAGAATTTTGTTTATTTCTTTTGGTACACATTTATCAGAAAGTCCTACATGAAACATAAGCTGTTAGGACTGCAATCACTGAAAAACCGCGATGGTCCTATCACACCTTCTACGATTGAAGAATTGGTACTTGGGGTAGCAGCTGCCAGTATATCGCAATTTTTTACTAGTCCCATGGCTGTGGTAGCTACAAGACAACAAACAGTCCATTCTGCAGAGTCTGCCAAATTTACCAACGTTATTAAGGACATTTACCGTGAAAATAATGGGGACATAACTGCTTTTTGGAAAGGTTTAAGAACAGGTTTAGCATTGACGATAAATCCTTCCATCACATATGCCTCTTTTCAAAGACTTAAAGAAGTTTTTTTCCATGACCATTCCAACGATGCTGGCAGTTTGTCAGCAGTGCAAAATTTCATTTTGGGTGTCCTTTCCAAGATGATTTCGACTCTAGTTACGCAACCCTTGATTGTCGCTAAAGCAATGCTTCAAAGCGCTGGCTCTAAATTCACTACTTTCCAAGAAGCGCTACTATACTTGTACAAAAATGAAGGGTTAAAATCTCTTTGGAAGGGAGTTCTTCCTCAATTGACAAAGGGTGTCATTGTGCAAGGTCTGTTGTTTGCTTTCAGAGGAGAATTGACAAAATCTTTAAAGAGGCTAATATTCTTGTACTCTTCTTTTTTCCTAAAGCACAACGGACAACGCAAGCTGGCTTCCACTTGAGAATCCTTACTATTACTGAAATAAGCACATTGCGTTTAGAATCTTTACATATCAAATTTAAAATTTATATAAACAATGGAGATTCACTTTTTTAACCTTACGCCATTTCGTATCTGTCACCAACAGTATGGAAAGTAGTCAAATATTTGTTAATGGCATTGAACTCTTGATCGGTAAGTTTGGTTTTCTGTTCATCAAAGTTTTCATTAACCTTGGAAATAGAAGAGCCACTTGGAATTGGGATAAATTTGGCGCCACTGTATTCCGGAACTTTGTTCCAGTGCTTAACCCATCCCAAAGCCAGTTGTGCAAGAGTAATGGAGTTGTTTTGTGGGCGCTTGTCGACTATTTCTTCCTGCAGGAACCTGACCAAGGTCAGGTTTTTTTTCAAAGACTCATCGCTAAATCTCTTTAACGACTTTCTAAAGTCACCCTCAGGGATATCAGCGTTGGACTTCAATTGACCTGTCAACAACCCTCTGCCCAGTGGGGAGTAGCAGATGATGGACAACCCCAATTCAGCACATGTTTTAGCAATTCCGTTCTGTAAAATGTCAGTACTGAACAAAGAAAGTTCCACTTCAACGCAGGTCAAAAACTTTCCCCAATCCTTGTGAATAGCTCTAATTTGCTCTTCATTAACTTCACTTAATGAAATACCGCCAATAACGCCTTCGGAGATCATCTCAGCAAGCGCTTCGAACGATTCGTAGGGGTAGACCTCTCCTTTCGTGCATAGGGAAGTGTCGATTCTTGCGACTTCGAAGATGTCGATGTAGCCACCAATAGCACTAACTGAATTCTTTACGCTTTGTACAACATCATCGTGACTGCCTCTGGGGGTTAAGGTAGCATTGTCTGCACCACCTTTACAACTGATAACCACATCCTTTCTCAAATCTGGGTATTTCGCAAAGAAGTCGTGAACATACGACAAATTAATAAAATCGGGACCATAGAATTCACCAACGTTGAAAAAGGCCTTGTGCCCACGTTCTCTGGATAACTCAACCACTCTGTGCATGGCCTCGAAAGCCTGCGACTGAGGGATAGGCTCGGCTCTCCAAGTCAAACTCATTAAACCATAGCCAGTATCTAACTTGTGGATGTTCTTTTTCAAATCGGCGACAGACATTTTATTTTTTACTTTTTTTGGTGTATATTTTAGTTAATATGTACCTGTTTTTCTATTCTACATAACATAGAAAATGGCAAGGGAAATAATTTTAAGAGAGAGTCCTGAGATGAAGTAAAAAATTTGGTAAATAGACAACCCCTTATATAATAAATGCCTATTCTACGGTTCAATAGACACTCTATTCTTTGAGTAATTTTGAGGGAGAGCAGCAATGATTAACTTAGTACCGTTCTACCAAGTACGCCCTTGATTACCTCATTAACGAACAAAAACGCAGATCCCTTCCTAAGGCGGCCGAGACGGATGAAGCGGCCGTCTCGGCCGGGTGTCATTCTTCTAATATATTTGGTAAAGGACTTGGGAGATGCGCAAAAGGGAGATAGTTGCGCTTTTTTTTGTCTAACAACTAACGGGTAAAAATGTGGACAGCACGAGGAGTAGTTTAAGAAATAACTTTAAAAAAAAATATTGGCAAAGCAGATATGCAAGAAGTTACGGGTAAGGCTTCTCGTAGTCGTGCATGTGTTGATTCCCTACGTTGATACTATCTATGTGTGCAAACACCAGCTTTACAAACAAAAATTTCATATAGTAGTGTATTTTATTTATCTTATGTACAAAATCTATAGTAGAGTTCACTACATTTTCTTTTCATTGCTAAAAAAGCAGTTTCGTGCGAGTATGTATAAAAAGAATGTTGGCGAGAGTAGCGGAGAGTGTATCGTGCGGTTTAATGGGCCAGGTGAAAACTGGGTTACTTCTCTTTGATGGCAGCGGCTTCTCCGATAGGTTTGGTGTCATGCGGTTTTACGTCTGGAGCAGCCGCATCTATGTTCTTGTCTTGGTCGTCCAAGCTCAACTCATCCTTGACGCTCACAATGGCGTTCTCTTCTTGCTGCTCTTCTTCCTTCATAATTTCTTCTTGCTCCCTCAATTGTTTCAATTTTTGCTTAGCGGATGCCTCATCTTCCTTAACGACGTTTACTTTAACCTCATGGTATAGTTCATCAGGGATACCGATTAAAACGTCACATAATGCGTCGTACAATGACTCCTTTGATTGCACATTACCGTAGTTATAGGCAGTAGCCATGATTAACAGCGTGGATGGGATCTTATCCTTGAGCCTCATGTTCAGCCACAATCTTAGATTCGAATATAACACGCTAGGCTCTACGTCTACACTTCTAATACCTCTGGAGGCGCATGCTGTTTTCAATTCAGAGAGGGAGAGTTGTTCTGCATCCTCGTAATATATAGATAGATCATCTTTTTTCAATTCAAGCATTTTGTATCTGATACGGTAACGTAGCATCACATCAGTGCCGAATGGTTGCAAATTCATATACTTCGCTAATGCAATCAAGTAAGGTCTTGTCACATTATCCAATACAGTATCATCAGTGAATAATCTAGCTACTTCGATTAGCTGTTGACGAGACTCCGGCACTCCTGTATCACGTACATGTGTGTAGAACCTGTTAAACAAAGCTTTTTGTTCCTCGGAAATATTATTAGGTTTAAAATGGGACTTGTTATTCTTTATGATTTCAGACATTAACTTCCTTGTGTTTCTTAAATTTTCTAGTTTATTCTCGCGTTTTTTACTTGATTCATAAGTAGAAGGAAGTAAATTGGGGAATAACTTTAATGCAAATGGAAGAAGAAGTTCAGCAAAGGGTATAATGAGGAAAGCAGCAAATGGAACCAACCGAACGATATCTTGAGTAGTTCTTTTCAGTTGTAAATTTTCTCTTCTCGTCAATGGGTAGCCTGCAGCACTCTTCATGAGCAATTTGGAAGAAATTTTTATCTCCAACCCCAAAAGTTTGGAACCATCCCAATAATGACGAAGGGCTTTTTGCATCTTAACCTTAAAGGGTACTTTTTCCTTCTCTTTTACTGGAGAGACCTTACTCGCACTTTCTTGGTTTCCGTCTGTCGTTTTTAACTCCTTTTTCGAGCTTTCTGGCACCGAAGAGTTCCAACGATTGAACTTCAAATTAAAAGATGGTATTACTCTCAACCTGCTTACCATAATACGGGGAGAAATTGGAGTAATTCCTGGTGCCGGATGATGGATTGCTCTCTTGATTGGCAAAGACCTGTATTTCAGCATTGTGTCTTGTTGATTTCTTTATGAAATTTTCTTTACTCGAACCTAAATATCACTGGCAAAATACTTTCAATTCGACAAGTGTTACTTTATGCAGTTATCTTGTTATTTCGAAAATTGCCACTTTGCCAATTAGATGAGACTGACACGATCTGAATAATGTCCTCTTTCAAATAAAAGTGGAAAATGTTCGCGCGGAAGCAATTCTGTCCAACGAGAAAAAAGAAACGTGGGAGACAACGGTAACTCGATGAAGGCAAGCAAGTACCATTTTTAACACTTCACTCTTATTATTGCAAGGTGGTAATATAGTTAAGGATTTTTGAATTAAAATTACTTAGACATTCAACTATATACAAGTCTGTTATTTATAGGAAGGTCGCTGTGTCTATTATTTTCTTTCCTCTTCATGAGGGCATTAGAAGTATCCATTTTGAGATTTTTTTTGAGCTTCTGAGAAATGAACGATATTCTTATTCTGATGTATAGAGATATTGGAAGAAGAAGATATAGGTGGACGAACCTTGTCTAGTTATTAGTTATGAGTGAATTTTTCGGCCGGAAGTAAGTTTTGATCCATATTTCCGGACTGTTCCTGCAACTTGGAATTCTCAAGGATGTCGCGCTCTATGTTTGCTTGATTCTTTCCTGAGTCTGTGGCACAATTACATTCCTCTTCTTGTGTAGGTGTTTTCTTTTGATTATTTTCGGAAATCGCAACTTTAGATTCGTTGTTCTTTTCCAGGCGGGTACTTTGATCACTTCCGGAAGTGGTATCGGCAACAGCAATTGGATCAGGGCTGGGTTCGGGATGTCTACCACATTGGCAGTTACCGAAGCCAGGACAGCTCTTCGCTTTCTGAATTTCTCTTTGGATGTCCCACCTCTTTAGCATGGCTATTTTGCATCTATTGAAGAAGACTTCCGATAAAGCTAACCCAGTAATTACAGCAAAAACGTATGTTAAAACAAAAGACATGGTAGCAAGCATCAACATATAAATAATCATCGTAGAGGTAAATACTAAGAACGCCCTTATAATGTCATGAAAGAGATCCATTAAAGATGGAACAAATATATCGCTTAATAAATTTGGCAGCTTAGGTAAACCTTGAATTTCAAAATTATTCTCTGTGTCATAATGTTTTCCTTCGTCTTTGGAGTTTGCTGAAGGTAAAGTGGAATATTTATTTTGCTTGTCCCATTTTTTAAACCAGTGAACTTCAAGGCACCAACTAACGAAAAGCAGTAGTTTGTAGACGAAAGCAGCCACAACAAATAATAAGAAAATACCGAAAGCCTTACCACTATTGTTTGCATGCAAATGGTGAAACAAAACTGGATAGTTTTTATATGTGGGAGTCAGATAATAGTTCATTCCCATACTCATGTCCATATCCATCCCTGAAGAGCTACTGTTATCAGACGATGACATACCTGACATGCCTGACATGCTAGAATCAGAAGTTGTCTGTGCACTGGCGGAGCTTGTTGGTGTACTGCTCATCGACATAGACATACCTGACATTGAACTGCCTCCCATCGACATACCTGACATTGAACTGCTTCCCATCGACATACTTGCCATTGACGACATAGTCGACGCCAACGTTTTGCTCGCACTGGACATCGCTTCCATGCTCATCGATGACATGCTCGATAATATCGTTTTGCTGGCACTAGACATCGCATCCGTGCTCATCGATGCCATGCTCGATGCTATTGTCTTGCTGGCGCTGGACATTGCGTCCATGCTCATCGACGCCATACTCGATGCTACTGTCTTGGATGCACTAGACATGGCGTCCATATTCATGCTGCTACCCATATTCATACCTTCCATTTTGAATGTCAAATATAATACACTTTTTTTTATTTTCTATTCGATTCTTCCAACAAATGTAATTTGAGTCGCCGCCGAACTATTACTCCACCTGTTTAAGTTTGTGCTTAAAAGTTTTGTTATGCAAATAAAGCTATGGAGTAGTTGTTTATTAAGAGCACACTGCGTATCTGTTTTACTAATGTGAACTAATCATAAGAGGAATAAAACATACAAGACCCTCTCGAGATGACAATACAACATTTTTTATGTTGCATTTTGTAGCCCGAATCTTGAAAAGTGCTCTTTTCAGGATCGTGCCATTTTTGCTCATTTTACCGTCGTCTTGAGCAAATATCCCATGATTTGCATCAATACATGAGAACATAACCACAGTAACGAATAGTTGAGGTGCAGTTTCGATCCTTAAAAATTACTGAATAATTCATATGCTATTTAGGGAAGTATTTACGTATCGGTTTGTAGTATAGCAGGGAAATGTGCCAAGTTGCTTAGATAACAAAAACGTGGAAAGGCTGGAACGAGCAAAATACGGTTCAAAATGCGGCCTTGCGGAAAAAGTTTGGTTCAGGAAGCTCCTGAAGAGGAACAATCGGACTTGTGTCGTTGTTCCAAAATTTTTCTATTTCTTGTCCTTCACCATCTTGGGAAGAAAACCCTAATATAGAGCCGTATCTCTGCTTAAGATTCATTCCGATGATTTTCAATATTTCCTGCAATACAACGGTTCCGAGCTTGAAAACTTCATTTCTCCTACGAAAATAAGTAAAAAGGTTCTTTACAAGTAAAATAGGATTTCCCTTTGAATGTTCGACAATTTTCTTCAAGTCTTCATTTTTTATGGCGAATCCGTTTATTTTCAGAAAGGCCTCTAGCTGAAGGAACATTTTCCTGCTTGCAATTTCCTTCTCTGCCATTGGACTTGTGATCATTATTGATAGCTTACTTCTTTGAGCGGAATATATAGAGATTTTGGACTCGAAGAATGCTAAATATTTCTTTAGAGTTAACTTTTGCAAAAATGAGATATCAATCATTTCATGATCTTCTTGAAAATTAAGCCTTCCTTCCGCAATTTTATTTCTTACCTTCCTATGTTGTCTCATTTGTTTATTGTTGAGAGTGTAATTATCACCATTTTGCACATTTGCCACTATCTCATTTAATAGGTCTACAGGACCAGCCGACCCTTCAAACTGTTTCGTACTGTTCTGTTTTAAAAGATTTAAGAACGGCTCTAGAAGTATCCTTCGAAAATCAAACTCGGTGAATCTATTTAGCACCTGCAGCTGCAAGTAAGATAAGTACTCATTGATCCTAGTTTCCAGATTGTGCCCCGAGCTGCCAGACATTACGGTTATATGAATCCCAACAGTGTCTGTTAAAACCCTGAGTCCTCCCAAAACAATGTACCCAATTTGCTTTTTATTTCTTAGATCAGGCACTAGCGTTAGTGAAAATAGATATTCGGTAAGAAAGGTTAGTGTCAGATTTTTGATGTCATCTCTTTGTGCAGTCTGAATAAAATACACAATACTATTGTTGGGATCATCCTGGTGACCATTATATGATATAAAGGCATTTGTGCCTTGATCTAGATCTTTTGTACTGGGAGGAGGGTAGAGACGTATGGTCGGTTTGCTCCCTTCATTGCTGATTTTTAGGTGCTGCGTAAAATTGTTATTTAAGTAACGGTTGATTGCGTCAGCATATTCAAGGCTTCCCTGCATGAACAAGACCAAATGTTTAGGATTCCTCCAGAATAAAAAACAAAATTTTTCGAAGGATTCCAACTCGGTAAGCTCTAATGCATTAATTCTATCCTCTAAAGTCCATATATATTTCTCTAAAACAATCAGCAATCCAACGCTAGCTAGCTTCACGCAGTTGTCCGATGACGCGTTCTTGTATTTATTTCTAACTAAAATCCTTGCCTTTCTCAAGGTATCTTTAGAAAGAAACGTTGGATCTGTTGCAATAAGTTTTAGCGTATCCACGAACGTCTTTACTATTGTGAAAACACCCTCAGGGAATCCAGAAATAGTAAATCGCAGTGTTACGTTGCCCTTACTAGATGAGGCAATCTCATATGTGTAACCAATTCTCAGAGCGGGATAAAGGAATGAAGAGGTGATGATAAATAATGCCTGTGCTAGTACTTCCAGGTGGATTGTTGCCTCCGGACTAGGTTTGATGCCTAACCCCAAAACTTCAAATGATACGACGGATTTATTGTCTGAGGCAAAATTTGGGTCTTCTTTTAAGATCCACATCTCATAATTCTGGTTCTCACTGACTAATTGAGGCTTTGTCCTAGTGGGCTCACTATAAATTTGAGGTCTAAGCGTAGCAAATTTCGATTTTAACGAGCATTCTAAGAAGAGCTGTTGTAGTTTTAAAGGATCGCTGACGCAATCTGGTAAAAAAAGATTACCTGTGGGAAAATTAAATTCATACGAGCTGTTTGAATGAAATTTATTATCACTTGCTAGATGAACGTTTGCCGTATAATACTCAAATTCATAGAAAAAATCGGTGCATATATCACTTTTATTTTTCATTTTATCAAATATATTACCAGATTTTATATTCCCTAAGAGTAAAAGGCGCATGTTGTCATGATTCATGAAAGATTTTAAAAAATTTTGGAACTTAATAGCTTGCCCTGTCCACCATTGTATATTGGCCTTTGTGTTTTCATATTTTTCGATGTTGGGATCATCTATTTCTATAAGAGATTTAAATCCTTTGAATATATTAGGGGGGGTTAAACATTCTAAATCGTCCTGAAGAATACCGCTTAATTTTGAGCACTCTTCCATTGGAAGATCCTCTGAACTTTGGTACAGAAAGCTAACGAGGTCGATCAAATTCTGTTCTTTCAAAAAAGTGATTAAGTAATCGATGTTCATTACGTAAAAGGAAGGCAAGAGTCTATTAAGTACTATTGTCGTAATTCTCTTAATATTTTCCCAGCCACTGTTTGTCAGTTCTAATTCCAAAATTAATCCTATGTCACCAATAGCGAATTCTGAGGTAAAGGCAAAACAGCCTGTGAGCCAGCCTTTTGAAGCTAAGTAATAGCTCAAAGATCCTGGAGACTCATCGCCGAAAAGTTCACACCAAAGATGACTGTATATTTTAATGTCATCCTTTGTAAACCGAGTGTTTTTATCGCTAACAGGAAAGAGAAGTCTCATTATAGGTACCTTATTTGAATTGATAAATATCGAATTGCATTCAGGAAATTGTTGAAAACACATCGTATTTTTGTATTTTTTTTCCCACGTTGTGTTCAGTATTTTAAAGGTTTTCAAGTCACTGTAGTCGTTTTTGGAAGAATCTTGGCGTTTTTTTAAAGACTTCGATCTTCGAAATGACCTCGTCCTAATCGATATACTCCTTTCCTTTACAGCGCTTTTGGGTTTTATATCGCCAAATTTTGATAGAGCTAGTTTCGTAAGAATATTAACAGACTGCGGTCCCCTTATGCACAAGGTTATATTCTCCCCAAAAAAATTATTTTCGAAGTAAGTGTTTAATGAGCTCTTTAGTTTTATTTTTTTCAGTTGTGGAATGCTAGATAACGAGTGTATGTTCCCAGTGGAAAAGCGACTGAAAGGATGGTCGGGATTGGCCAATATTCTTGCTGCGTGGTAGAATATTTTTGTGGTTGATGATATGTTTCCCTCATGCTCACTTTGTATTGCATATATCTCCTTGCTTATCAGTAAAGGGTTGAAGAGCGGTTCTTTGAAGAATGAGGCAAACACATCTAAGATAGATTCAAATGTAAATTCGCCGTTATTTTGAGTATTGGGCAATTCAAAATAAAAAGTCGTTTGCTCCCCTGTGGTAAAGGCATTTTGAGAGCCGTTGTTTTTTGCGATTAGTGTGTGGAATAAACCAGGATCAGGGTATTTTGTGGAACCGGCAGAAAGAATCATGTGCTCACAAAGGTGCGCCAAACCGGCAATATCCTTTGGATCGTTATGGGAACCTGTACAAACAGTCAGTGAGCATGAGCTTGAAGTATCTGTTGGATCCGATATTATTAATGCTAAAATTCCGTTTGGCAGTTTACAAACTTTATGAGTCCTGTTGCTGTAAGACAACGGGATGTAAAACGAGACTTCATAATTAGTTACTTCTCTCAAGGACATCAGTAAAAAAACTTATTCAGTTGCTATTTTTTAACGCCAGGCACATTTATATTATATAATCAAGACACAAAAGGATAAAACAAAGGTGTTAACTGTTCTGCATACTCACCAGCGTAAACTATCCTGAAAATCGTGTAAATAAGTGTTTCATTTTTTTCTTGCAGTGAAAAAAGGCATGTAAAATACCGCATCAAGTAACTCCGCCTGCGGTTTCAAGATTAACGGCTTGAGACAAAATGGGACACTTACTCATGCAAAGTGGGAAGAAATGATTGCAGAAAAACCATATGTGTAACAGAAAGAAGTTGGATAGTGCTTACCAGATGTTTACCTTAATTTCTTGATGGATGAAAGAAGTATAGAAGTTTTACTATTAATCCAACCATCGGAAATTTGTATAGGAAAGTAGTTTATTGGAGTTATTGGATATACTGTGTAAACTATTTCTCGAAATGGTGTCCTTAGATTCTCTTCTTGTTCTATTGAAGAAAAATGGTATCCTTTTTTTAGACAATGTATCATAATACCATAATACGAATACTCTTCAGTGACGATAGTCAATTCCTTCAATTTAGCAAATTTTTAAGGTAGAACAACATACGGTTACAATATATAAGCAGGCACAGAAAGTCATACTGCGGAATTAATGCGTACTCGAATAATACCGGGTATCTAACTATATACGTTTTAATATTATATTGATATTATTCTGAGGCAACTATATTTCCAACACTATATTTTATTTTTCCTTTATTAATCCAACTCGGAAATTCCTTCCTTAATATATCGAGTCTTACGTGTGCGATAATGCGAATGTTCCGTATGTTGGAGTTAAACTCCTATTTCATGGACTAGCGCTCATGCCACTGATATAATGTCATACATGCGTTATGATATTACATAAACGATGAGAAACAGCCGTCGACTTTGGTGGAAGCAGAAATGCAAAAGTTGATAATATAATAGGATTGATAATGAAATAGGATCGATGAATAGACCATTTAAAACGTAAAAAGAAGAAACTTTTTTGTTATCCCGAAATTTTTGTTTCCTTTACGAATTTATATATCTTCGAGAAGATGTCTTAATATACTCTAAATAACTAATAATGCACTCTTTATCAGAATGTACCTCGAAAAGTGTTCAGCAAATTCAAGCAATTGTCAGAAATAATGTCGGAAACAATGGTTTTTGATTATCTGCGCATGTACTATTGCCAACAAGTAAAATGTTTCCACTGTAAATACACAAATCAAACTGTTTACGTGACATTGTACTATTGTAGAATAAGAAAAATGTTGAGCATTCCGTTCAGATAGTAATGAAAAGCAAACTAAGATTTTTGTAACGAATATCAACCTGAAGTTAACATTTATGGAGTATCAATACTTACATTGAATCTGCGGTGAATTGACCAACCTACTATTATATTATCAATGGATTTGTTTTAGCTTTTAGGAATCTCTGTCACTTTGATTTATATTATAAACATTGCATGGTATTGTACCCTAGCAGCAAATTCAAAAATGTATTAATTTACCATGCTAGCAAATGGAAACAATAGTTAGTCATCCTTCTAGAAGTTGAAAAAATGAAATGAACATAATTTATATTTCCAAAGGATCTCTTTATAAATTGATATAATAGCGAGAAATCCTTTTTTCGTATCACTAATCTTTTTGCGTTTATAGTTTATCATTTCTGTATATGTATTTTATATATTCTGTTAAAAATATTGTAACTATCATTCGTATTCCATGGCGGCGGTCCAGAAATTAGTTTCTAATTCACAACCTCTTGCAAAGATCGTCACCAAAGAATCAAGTTGATCTGGAGGATATGTTTCTAAGATGTGATTCATGAGCCTTTCACCTTCAAGCACAGCTTGGTAGCAAAATGAAGACGTGCAAGTATCACACCATTCACGATAAATAGAACCCTCTGCTGCTGTTATCTTATCCTTAACTTTGTCTACAGCATAAACATAACCCATTAGACAAGGGTTGAGGGCTACAACTATTTCTTGCCAGTTTCCTCTTCTGGAAATGTCAATTAGGTAACGACAGTAGGCCCTTAATGCGGGACCTCTCTTAATTTTTTGTAAGTAATCTGGGTCCTTAACTCCAAATTCCTCTCTTAATCTTCTTTCATGTTCATTTAGTTCATTACGGGCGCAATCAGCAATAACAAGGTCCTTTTCTAGATCTTCTAGAGTTGGAGATTTACTACCTGTGACGCAGCAAACTCTCACATAATCAATTAAGTATAAATAATCTTGTTCAATAAAAAACTGGAACTTTTTGCGTTCCAATGTGCCGTCTGCCACTCTTTTAACAAATTCGTGATTCACGTAGGCATCCCAATGCGGCTTGACTTTAGGATGATTTATCAGATAATTAAAGAAGCTACCCCCAGGGATTTTGTCAAGAGAACCTTCGATTGGCTTCTTAGGTACAGCATCAGATGCTGTAAAGCATTCGTCGGTGAGCATTTTTTCTAATGGAATCTCTACGGCGTAAACGTGATTAATTGGTCCAACCTTCACAGCTTTCTTGGTAACGTCACAGCCAATTGCGATGGCATTCTGTACATACTCAATACCACCATAAACAGATTGGGAAAGAGAATAACCGCGAGCCAAGTTAGATGCTATAGCAGAAGCCAGTGTGCATCCAGCGCCATGAGTGCGTGTAGTATTAACGAATTGGCCCTTAAAAGTGATGAATTTTTGTTCAGCACCTAAGTAAAGAACGTCAGTAATATGCTTTTCTTTTCCATCGTCACATGGAATGTGGCCTCCCTTCACTAAAATATTGGAGCAATTGGTGATTCTAGAAAGGTCTTTCGCGATTTCAAGAACGTCTTGTAGTTTGCTAACTTCTCTGTTCTCGCCCAGTAACATGAAACAGTCTGAAATGTTAGGAGTTAAAATGTCGGCAAAAGGAGAAATTTTTTCTATGATTAAGCTAACCACATCCTTTCCAGTTGGAGAAGAGTCAGAAGCGGCGCAAAGAACTGGATCAATTACTAACTTGGGTCTATTTTCACCAAGTTGCAAAAGTTTTTCGTGCAAGACTTCGATTGCATCCACCGTAAGCATGCCAGTCTTAATAACATTACATTTCATGTCCTGTAAATTGGCGTCTAATATTTGAGATACCATTTTCTTTGGTATATTTTGAGCGCCGTACACCTTCACTGGAGTTTGAGCAGTCAAAGTAGTGACGCATGTCATGGCATAACATCTGTGTGCGGTGATAGTCTTAATATCAGCTTCAACACCGGCTCCACCACTTGAGTCTGATCCAGCAATTGACATAACTGTTGGTAATTTTTCATTACAAGCTAGAGTAAGATATGGTGGAGGCGTGTTAATACTCACTGTAGAATTTGTCATTATGGAGGGACAGAATGCTGTTCTTGGAAAACCTAATTTGCAAAGACCTAGGAGGATGATAACCATAGGAAAGGCATACTGCTTTGGAAATTGTATATTTATCCACTGTTTAAATACTGGAATTATCTCTTGCCAAATTGCACTGCTCTAAAGGTTTCCAATATCCAATCTTGAACAACATTATAATAGAGAATAGAATACATGTCTATAAGTGCTACTATGTGATTAAGAGGTTGCAAAGTGAAAGGCAGTATTTGATTCCTGCAAGGATCTTCCGTGCAGGACAATAGGGTTTAATGCCACATTGTACTCTGTGTGCTATGCGAATAAAGGAAGCGCACGCCGAATCTGAAATAGGCAATTTGGTACAAAAATCACGTTATTCCATTAAGCAGAGGCAGTTCATATTACTTTGGCCTGTCTTACGAATGTTCTTCTGAATACCCAATTCTCCTGAGAACATCTATCATATAATTTTTGAGTTTAGGCAGACTTGAGGAAAAAGTGGGTTTTGAGGTGGTTGTTTGGAGTCTATCTCTGATAAGAATGGCTTTATTGCATATATTCTAACAGACTCTCTCGTAGGTAAAGGAATCCCCAAAAAAGAGTGGGCAGCTTTACATGGTAAAATTACAATTCGTTCTTTCGTTTCACACGTCGGCACTTACTATCCTATTACATTATTAATCCTTACATTTCAGCTTCCACTAAATTCGATGGCCGTTTCTCGTCATTTATGTGATATCATAACACCATATATGGCAGTACATCAGGCATAAGCACTAATCCGTAGAAATTAGTTGATCCCAAGTTTAACGGACTCGAAGTCCTGTTAATTATGTGAGCCGAAGCGTAGGAATATTAATGTAATAGAATCAATAAATGACTGTATATTAAAACGAAGAACGAAAGAATTTTACCACTTTGTAAAATATTAGATTGCGTTGAGGGGCTTGTGGTCACCTGTCATAGAATGCCTATGTTCCTCCCAAAAATTTAATTCTGAAGTAAGTTTTTGTTGAGTACTTCAACTTTATTTCCTTCAATTGTGAAATGTTGATAACTAGCATCTATTACTATCCGATAACGCCAGGCGCCTTTATATCATATAATTAAGACACAAAAGGATAAAACAAAGGTGTTAACTATTCTGCATACTCACTATCGTAAACTGTCCTGCAAATCGTGTATATATGTATTTCATTTTTTTTGCAGTGAAAAAAGGCATGTAAAATACCACATCAAGTAACTCTACTCCGCCTGTGGTTTCAAGACTAACGGCTTGAGACAAAATGGGAAGAAATGATTGCAGAAAAACCATATGTGTAATAGCAAAAAGCTGGATAGTGCTTACCAGATGTTTACCTTAATTTCTAGGTGAATTAGAGAAGTACAGAAGTTTTACTATTAATCCCACCATAGAAATTTGTATAGGAAAGTAGTTTATTGGAGTTATTGGATATACTGTGTAAACTA
>OBMA010000887.1_pt1 | contig 18155 bp, 8 predicted proteins | sample 1539141 | NCBI WGS metagenome assembly OBMA01 (sample SAMEA3991484, study PRJEB22521) | metagenome | biome: anthropogenic terrestrial biome; feature: sewage plant; material: raw primary sludge | place: Sweden | collected 2012-09-26 | reverse complement strand
TCTAATGCAGATGCAGATGGTGTTCTTGTGCTCCTTGTTTTCGGCAGTAATTTTATGTTTCCGCTACAATGTGTACTGGTCGTACTTGCTGCGGGTCCTCCACCGCTTGTGATACTACTGGACGATGTCTCGTGCCTCGAAAAAGAATGTTTCTTGGGTGCCTTACTTGCAGAACCGGACACTTGATCATCTTCTTTGATAAAAGACCATGCATTATACATTTCCATATAAGCACACATTAATGTCATATAAAACATCCTTATGAAGCATAGATCGTCTTCTTTGAAAAAAATCTCAAAATTTTTTCTCAACAATGTTATAATTTGTTTAAAATTTGTGATGATAGTGAGGCACAGCTTGATTAACGCCTGATCATGCGATTCGTCTTCGTTCTCTGTTTGCTGCAAGACCTCCACCAGATTATCAGTATGTGATCTGACAGAGTATAATAATGATACTACATTAACCGCTACGGCCTTCTCTTTACAGAAAGAGGCGATTTTTCTGATAGCTTGTTGGCATTCTGTAAAACTAAATAGGAGCTTCCGACAGGAAACAACCAACTCTGCATGCGATATTTTTTGATGCCCGTTACTCATTGACTCTTCTGGTAAAATCGACAACCTCTTGAAGTAGTCATTATATTTGGTGTGATTGTATAGTTCCGTACCATTCACTGCCCCACTTTGTTCTGATTCTGCATTGACTGTACCACTGAAAGATGTTGCAGAGGTTTGATTAGATGAGACCATTGCAGTAGATGCACTTATAGTTGTATTTGCACTTGGGGCAAGTGAAATTATATTGTTTTCATTCATTGCTCCATTAGACAAGTTCGTATTTATGAATCCCATTCTTTTCGCTGCTCTAGATATTTTAGGTTCTGGAGTAGATAGGTTAGGATGATCTTTTAGATATCGTGATATCGCAATTGCCCAATATTCTTCTTTGGGGATGCCCGTATGAAATGGAGTATAACTCTGTACTTGGTCAAGCTCTTCTTTGGGTATTTTATTATCCTCTAAATCCAAGATGCTCAGCTTGTTTAATTTTGTGATCGATTTCAAATTACGTATGCTAGTAACGTTGTTGTCTTTCAATGATAATACACGAATATTATCTTGCCAAAACGATGATATTTCATCTGGCAATGCTTCAATCTCATTGGAGGACAGATCCAAGATCTCTAATTGAGGGCATTGTGTCAAAATATATGGGATTTCTTTAAAATTGTTATTATGCAAATCCAGATATTGCAGCCTTGATAACCTCTTGAAACTCGCTGGTAAGGATGTTAAGTGATTTTTCCTTAAAGACAGTCTTTCAACATTTTGGATATATCCCACATCTTCATCTGATATGGACTTGATATTAAGAGCTATTAATTTTAGTGTAGTACCACTAGAGCTGGATTTCTCTTGTGTTGCCAACTCAGATATTATAGTGTTGCTTGAATTAGTGGATGTTTTGTCAGCAGGCAAATGTTCCTCCTTCGGATCCAACGTCCTCTTTGAAGATGTCGCTACCATACGTTACGGATACTTATAGACTTAACTCCCCCCAATAAGTTCAGGTGAAAAGTAGCATGGAGTTTTGGCATTAACTTTATTTGCCCACTTATATTTAGAGATCTTGAAATACTTTTTGTTACCCGACTTGTAGCTTCATTTTTTCATTTTTTTTTTTTTTTTTTATTTTTATTTTGTATTGTTCTTTGAAAGAATCATGCATGGAAGCAATAACTATTATACGGCAGTTATATACAAGAAATCATTATATAGTTACAGCATCATATGTGCAGAAAATTGGTTCTGAGCTTTTCTTATTGTCTTCTTATGACAAGTGTATTAAGTCAACTTTTCTGGAACAGTAATTCCATCACATTCTTTTAAAATTTGAATATCCTTAGGGTTGGGACGAAAACCCTCATTAGTGCCTAAATCTCGCATAAACTGGTTAATAAAAGCAACCTCTTTGTCAGATAACTGCTGAGTATTGCGTGCAAATGTGGCCAAGTTGAATAGAATTTTCGAAACGGCCAAGTTCGACACCCTGATACTTGAATCCTTAGCTAGATTGTAGTACTTTTCGATGTAGGGAACGTACTCGCTATGTTTACTCTTGTAAAGTTTATCACAGAACCCTAATAATAAAGCATTTAGAGGCGTATTATCCACGTTTCTCTTTCTAGTCTTTTGATATGAGAGAAAATCAGAAAACAAATTCTTTGCCTCGGCCACTGTGCCGTCAGGCTTATTAAATTCTGCGGAAATAAAGTCTGCATAATTCCTAGCATTTAAGTGAGTTCCCAATTGTTTGTAAAGTTGACGAATCGGCTCGACAGTGGGGCACACTGAAATAAAGGCTTTCGTAATCTTTTCAACCTTTTCATAATCGGTGGGATTAATGGAAACACTTTGCAATAGATCGAATTGTGGGCGTGTATCTTCTGCCTGAAATTTATAATTAGCGTACATTTTAATGCTTAGAGTATCCAAAGTAGGGGGTAACACACCATCTGATGGATAATGGTTATAGTAAAATGTGTTGAATTGTTCTTCGCTCACTTTTTCATCATCTAACATTAGCAATAAAACTTTATTGAACAACTTCTTGGTTTTAACAGTCTCTGCTAACTCCCCTTTGACTTGGTCATACTTTAGAGGCGAAGTTTGACATAAGGCCAGGAGAAATGCTTCCTTCACGATGGGATCTTTCTTGAACTTTTTAGGAAGTTCTTCTTCCCAAAATTCCTTTAAATGGTTGAAATTTCCAGAATCAGTTAGTGCGTTAACTAGCGTCGCATAAGATGTGTTTTTAATATTATCTCCTGGTTTGATAACACTGTTCCAGACTGCTAGAATTCTGTCCAACTTCTCTTTACTCGATTTAGCTCGTAAGTGCGACACAGCTCTTAAAAGACAATCTTTCAGCGACGTACTATTTGGGAAAACCTTGCTATACTGGTTATAAATAGTAACAACTTGGTCGGGTTTATCCAAATCAATAAACTTGTCCATGAACTTGCTTATGATCTCTACATTTTTCTCACCTTCAAGTTTATTGTATTGGCCATAAAGATCCCTTAAATCTATCCATCTAGGAGCATTTTCAATTTGACTTAAGAAATGATCACTATCCTGTACTGTGTATTGATAGTACAAAGTGTTTAGATTTTTGATAATCACGTCTCTTCTTTCAAGAGAGCTAAATTCTGTATTTAACATTCTTCTAATCATGTTAAAAGGTAAAACCTGGCCCATTTTACGATCGATCTGTAAAATCTTATACAGAATATTGATATCCACAGTATTTTCTGGTAAAGATAAGTAAGCAATGGTGGTAATTGCAATATTTTGCATATGTGCACGAGAAGAACTATTTTGAAGTAAGATCACTGGGTTTTCGGAAATGGTTTCCAAGTACTTCACCCATAAGGCAATAACGTCCTGTGGTGATTGATTATATAGAAGGTACTTTAAAACAATCGTGAAATGTTGTGAGCGTGCCAATTTGTATTGGCACAATGTGTTTAATACTTGATAAGGATCTAGCGTCATATTTTTGCTTCTGTAACTTAATTCCTGTAGGAGATCCGAAGAAAAATTCGCTAACAAGTGTGATCTTTCCATAGGTGAAGGGTTCCTTAATTTCTGTTTCAACGATTCAATCTTATCTTTAAAGTCATTAAAAACTTCATTGATATCTGAATCTGGAGCTTTCAACTCGTTCTTCAAATCAGCAGCCAAATTTTGTACCCTTTCAAACGGTGAGACGTGCTTTTCTCTATTTCCTGAATGTCCATCATCTGTTTCTTGTAAGTGAACGCTGCTTTGTTGGTATATCGATGTTGAAGAGGTTAGACATCTTCGTGAAATAATCACCTTTGAACAATCAAAGGCCCTTAAAGCATTATGGGAAAGCATCTGTATCCCAGTGGAAGGCTCTGATATTATTTTGTGCAGAGCCAACTTAAGCAAACATATAGACAGTACGTCCTTAGTTAGACATGTGTAGCAATTGAACGATTCCACAGGCGGTATGTATATCGTATATGATGATATTACATTTTACTTACCCCGCTTTTTCCCTCTTATAATCGATTAAATTACTTAGTCGACGAGCAACCTTTTATGGCATATTTGAAAGGTAATACAATGTTCCAACTTCGTTTTTTATTCACAGATCAATTAACGTATTGGCACACCTGATATTTCCTCAATAGTAAGTAGTTTTGGTGATGTAACTTTGACACTACCTTCGACCGAATATTCACTTATAAAACTTATATATTACTTGCTTTTACTTCTAACTTGTCTGGAGAGTTCAATCTTTGTTTTCAGCTCTATATACCGGTTTTCTGCATCGGCGGCTAAATGGTATTCTTTTCCGCTTGGCTCTACACAATGTTTATTAAGCTGAGCGTCGGTGTTTCCGATTTGGACCGTTTGACTTTCTTTTTGGACTGGTTTTCTTTTTTAGTACGAGGTGTACGGACAAAAGATACTAACGGACAAAACGCGGTTGCAACTGAAATTTTTTTTTCACTATTTTCGTAGGGCACATTGGTGTAAATATATATATATATACTCAAGGTTCATCTCGTTTTTTTTAATATTCTTGTTCCTTACTCTTGATCATACGTAGAATGTATGTCTTTATCCTGAAAGTAAAGAAAGGATTATACAATGCTGAAATGTTAGTACTAAATATGAGCATACAATCACTTGTTGTTCACTAGTTCAACGAGTTTCATTCATATTCAACTCACGCAAGGGATTATGGAAGAAGAATCCTTTTTATGAAAGGGAAAAAAAACCGAAATACTATGTTAACTGCTTCCAACGCTCTATACTAATGCGCATGAAGATTTTACTTGCGAATCAAACTGATTCGCACGCAATATCTAAGTCTGCTATACCTACCTTACATCTCGCCGTATGTTATGGGTGCAAGGGTGTTATATTTTTTTTTTATATTTTTTTTTGTTTGGGGTTTTCGATACTTTGTGAAGGACGGACGCAGAAAAAAACGAAAATCATACGCCCGATGAAATTTTTGATATGAAAATTTTCTGAAAACCCATGCGATGAGAAGTCAAAAATTTTTCTTCTTCTCCTTTTCTTGTACTTTTATCCCGGCTAGTTCTTTTTCTAAAATTTTCATATTCCAGTCCAATATTTTACTTCATTTTTTTTTTCTGTTCTCGCTTGGCTTGATTTAATTTTTTACGTAGGTTTTTTTTACACGATATTGTTTGTATTATCAGTATTCCCTTCAAGCTCCCCTTTTTTTTATCAATTAAGGTTCTTGGTAATTTCTATTTCTGAAAAACCAAAAACAAAAAGTCATTGATTGACTATTTGACTCAAATTACCAAAATCATAACTTTTCTTTTCAGCATTCCATTATTGAAGGCTTTAAAATAATAGTTTCTTTTTTCCTATTATTTTATTTTTTCCTTTATATTGGAATACATTTTATTTTGAGTTTTAATTTTTTTTATTTTCTATTCCATTGTTTTTTATTTGCTTTGGACTGCCCTTTTCGTAATAATTTCCCTTTTTACCCTTTTTTAGTCACTTCTGTGTCAGCAAGCGGGATTATATAAAGAAACGTTAGCAGAAACAATATCAGCAAAATAGAAAATAAACGGGCAATCAATCAATAACTACAGAAATATTGGGAGGTTTTAACTAATTTTTCCAGGATATTTCAACTTTTCATAAATCAAATTTTTTTTACTTTTTTTTTTGCTTTGCTATAGTATTTTAGAAAAGGACAAAAAAATACGAAAAAAGACAAAAAACCATATAAAAAAATTGATTAGAAGAACTTATAATGGCATTGGCAAATTCCAGACCTTTGCAAATACCAACTTTAGAGAATGAAATTCTTCATAACTCAAATTCTCCAGTATTTCAGTTGAATTCAATGGGATTTACAACTAGAGCTGACACTATTTCGAATCCAGGCACGGATCTTATCGGCAACCAGCCAGGCATGGCCCTTGATGATAATAATTTGGCCGGTTCTTCGTTTTCCTCATCTCAGGAAATAAAAGCTACCAAACCTAAGAAGGACTTTGGTGCTCCCAAAAAAGACAATCCATTATTAGAAATTTCTAAGCTAATACCTGTTACTGGTGAGAGGCCAAAACCCGAAAATAGAGACTCCCCTCTGGATGATGACGTTCTTCACGCAGTTTTTTTAATATTATGGGAAATGGATCCGAATCAACAAGGCATGACCGTCAAACAACTGTGTGACTTGCTTTTGCAAAAACATCCAGATATGTCCAATTTATCAACCAAGTTGTCAAATTTAATTTCCGCAAAACTGAACGCTTATGTTAAAAAAATTGAAAAAGGTGAGAAAACGTTAACTTATGCTTTATCGAGGGAATGGTCTAATTCATCTCCTAGAAGGATGCTCTATATATACAGAGGCATATTATCTCCCGATTACAAGGAGCATGCTCAAGCTGTTACGATGCAACTTAAACAACAATTGGAGACATCCGGTGATACAAGCGACTTTAATTCAAATGGCAAGAAAAAAAGGGAGTCCAGCAGTAACCAGCTAGTTAACAATGACAGTTATTCAAGTTCTATGACGGACATGAAAAATATGTCTTCTAACAGTTCCTTCTCAAAAAATTTGAATGTAGGGAATCTGGCCTTTTCATTAAGTCCAGAATTCAACATACCTTATTCCACTTCTCCAGTGTCACTAAATCTTTCCCCATCGATGAGTAATAATCAGCAACAATTACTGACACCTAATTCGGCATCGAAGAGTAAAAACAATAATAAAAAAAGAAATTACATGGATGAAGATACTAACGAGTCAATGACCGAGCCAAAGAAAACCAAAACTACTAAACCTGGCAAACAAACAAAATCCCAATCTTTATCAGTTTTATCCACCCCCAAAAAGGGTTCCTCTGCATCTCTTTCTACATTTGCAAGCTCCAAGAATATTTCGCCAGATTCTTCTCTGTCGCATAATGCATCGTCAAATACTTATGTTACTGCCGCTGCCGCTGCACCAAGGCTTTCTAAGCTTTTGCCGAAAAATGGGTTTAAGAAAAATTCACGTAGCTCTTCTGAACTGGCTGCTATCCATAAAGTAATCTCTACACAGACTCCAATTGAGAGCTCTTCAGAGAGCTCTCAATATAACAGTAGTAGTAGTTCACCAGTTAATAGTGCAGCTGCTTCTTCTGCTGAATCTTTATCCGACATCAATTCCAGTCAGGATAACGGAAGAGAATCAAACCCAAGTTCCCAAGAATCACGAAACGAAGTTACGAATTGGATGAAAATTGTGAGAAATGGATTTTTGACACATGATATTGAATCTCCTGAATCAATCACATTAGATGACCTAGAAAATATATTCAATTGATTTTTATCTCCCTTTACAAGAGCATAACGGCTGCTCTACACCTATGTCGTTGTTTTTTTTTATCAACTAATAATATGTGTTCCTCTCATTTGGACAATTTTTAGCTAGTTCTAACTTTCACTACAATATTTAAATAAATAAACAACCATAAATAAATAAATGAAAAACAACTAAACCGTTAGAGGTGGACTAATTTACTGTTAATGACAGTAATTTTTTTTTTTTTGGCTGTTTTCGGTTATTCCGGATATATATGGATTGATCTTCATTTACCCCACAGTTAGTTTATCCGAAATTTGCGGGAAGCTTTATTTTTTGTTACCAATGGATCGCGATTTGCCATGACTGTAGAAAAGAAAAGGTTAACTGAAAAATTCAACTTTTTCAAGCGGACTGAGTAGTAGTGGTCCCTACTTAATTAATTTATTCAATACGTTATATACTTACTGTTACTTCAGGCCACATAAAAGAACAAACTTAAGCTAGACAGGAAAATCCACTCTGGGAAAGGGAAAATGATTAAGTTCACTAACGAGAACTTAATTAGAGGGATCCGAATGACGATTTCCGCAAAATCTCGTCATTTGGCTCTAGGGACAGATATGACGAGAAAGTTTAGCTTGTCGTGTAGGTTTTTGAACAAAGCAAATCTTACTGAAGAAGAGAAAGAGTTGTTAAATGAACCAAGGGCGCGCGACTATGTGGATGTTTGTATAGTTGGAGGAGGGCCTGCGGGATTAGCAACAGCAATCAAATTAAAACAGTTAGACAATTCGTCAGGAACAGGCCAATTGCGTGTCGTTGTTCTTGAAAAATCCAGTGTATTGGGTGGACAAACTGTTTCCGGCGCTATATTGGAACCGGGAGTGTGGAAAGAACTATTCCCTGATGAAAAGTCTGACATTGGCATTCCGTTACCAAAGGAGTTAGCTACGTTGGTAACTAAAGAACATTTGAAATTTTTAAAGGGGAAATGGGCCATCAGCGTTCCAGAACCATCTCAAATGATCAATAAAGGACGTAATTATATTGTCTCTTTGAACCAAGTCGTCGGATATTTAGGAGAAAAGGCAGAAGAAGTAGGAGTTGAAGTTTACCCCGGAATAGCTGTCTCGGATCTCATATATGATGAAAACAACGCCGTTAAGGGTGTAATTACTAAAGATGCTGGTATTTCGAAGTCCGGTAAGCCTAAGGAAACCTTCGAACGTGGGATGGAATTTTGGGCTAGACAAACTGTATTAGCAGAGGGCTGTCATGGTTCCTTAACAAAACAAGCCTTGGCAAAATATGATTTAAGAAAAGGCAGACAGCACCAAACTTATGGATTAGGTATTAAAGAAGTTTGGGAAGTCAAGCCGGAGAATTTTAACAAGGGATTTGCAGCTCATACCATGGGGTACCCGTTGACAAATGATGTTTATGGCGGTGGTTTCCAGTACCATTTTGGTGATGGGCTGGTCACTGTGGGCCTTGTCGTGGGGTTAGATTATAAGAATCCCTATGTTTCACCTTACAAAGAGTTTCAAAAGATGAAACATCATCCATACTATTCAAAAGTTTTAGAAGGAGGTAAGTGTATCGCTTATGCTGCAAGAGCATTGAATGAAGGTGGACTGCAATCTGTACCCAAGTTGAATTTCCCTGGTGGTGTTTTGGTAGGGGCTAGCGCGGGTTTCATGAACGTTCCAAAGATCAAGGGTACTCATACTGCGATGAAGAGTGGATTACTTGCCGCTGAAAGTATCTTTGAGTCCATAAAAGGGTTACCTGTCTTAGAAGAGGTTGAAGACGAAGACGCCAAAATGGCTATGTTTGATAAGGAGGCAACTATTAACTTGGAATCATATGAAAGTGCATTCAAAGAATCATCGATATATAAGGAACTATACGAAGTGCGTAATATTAGACCGTCCTTCAGCGGGAAACTTGGTGGATATGGTGGTATGATCTACTCTGGAATTGATTCTTTGATATTGAAGGGAAAAGTTCCGTGGACACTGAAATTTGATGAAAAAAATGACGGTGAAATTTTGGAACCTGCTTCCAAGTACAAACCGATAGAATACCCCAAGCCTGATGGTGTGATATCCTTTGATATATTGACCTCCGTGTCTAGAACCGGAACCTACCATGATGATGATGAACCATGTCACTTGAGGGTTCCTGGACAAGATATGGTAAAGTACGCCGAGAGAAGCTTTCCCGTTTGGAAAGGTGTTGAATCGAGGTTCTGCCCAGCAGGTGTCTACGAATTCGTCAAAGATGAAAAATCGCCTGTGGGTACGAGACTGCAAATCAATTCACAAAATTGTATCCATTGCAAGACCTGTGATATTAAGGCGCCCAGACAAGATATTACTTGGAAAGTACCCGAAGGTGGAGATGGACCAAAGTACACGCTAACTTAATCACAGGATTCATTATTTATTTAATTATTTTATTCATTATTTATTTAAATTTTTCTATTCATTCTTTTATATAATCTATATTATTTATTCACGTAAAAGAGTTCTTTTCAGCCGACGAACTTTTCAGCTTCAATGAACCTCACGAGAACTTTAGAACCAGATTGTAAAAGCGGGTGCCCGGCTACCGATTGCATCCAGGTATTCAAACCTTGTCTCCTCTCTTCAATGACTTCGTTACTAAATCTATTACTCAAGAGAATTTTACCCGGTAAATGAGGTACCATGACTTTTGGGTGATTAAGCATAGAAATTTCCTTGATCAAGCATTTGCGGAAGAATTCAAAGTCTGAGTATCGTCTCCTTACTTTCGATACCCTCTTGTGAAAACTTGGCAAGTTTGTACGGCATATTATTTCGTAATCTGTAAACATCCCCTTCGAATCCATCCCATTTGGTATATGAGTTTTAGGGTTGTGCACCTCAATCTCTAAAAAGTTCTCAGGCTCAGCGTATATTTCGCTGTAACTAGGCTCTCCATGTCCTTTTGACAGCAAAGACTTTTCTGTAGACCCAAAGGATTTGAATTCTCTTGGCATACTTTGTGTAGATGCGTACCGCTTCTCAGCTGTTCTTGCCGTCCTCTTTTATGCAGTATTAAGATCCGTTTTAATCCATTCATTCATTGCAGGTTTACATATCAATACATATCACTTAGTACGTGATAGTGCCCAAAGCTATCCTCGAGCTCACTTATGCAATTCTGAGCACCCCATAGCCAAGTCCTCATAGTAAATCATGGTCCCTCCTAGCGCAATACTTACTAGAGTGTAGAAATCCCGAAATGTCAAAATCGAAGAGTGTTGTGCTCCCTTTTCCATAGTTAAACTTAAATTTGCGTGGGACGGCTCCCTTAAGATTGCTTCCGGAGATTAAGCTTCCTTAGCTGCTATAATACCGCGTAAGCAAAGAAGAAGAATAGAGGGGAATAGGAGATAATATAAGAGTCGTGACGCATTTGCAGCATCAGGATTGTTTACTCGCATAATGACTGATAGGAATTTCTCACCACAACAAGGACAAGGACCTCAAGAATCGCTCCCGGAGGGACCGCAACCCAGTACGATGATTCAGAGAGAGGAAATGAATATGCCAAGGCAATATTCAGAACAGCAACAACTGCAAGAAAACGAAGGGGAAGGGGAAAACACGAGGCTACCTGTTTCTGAGGAAGAGTTCCGGATGGTACAGGAGTTGCAAGCTATCCAGGCGGGCCATGACCAAGCTAATCTACCGCCAAGTGGTCGAGGGTCGCTTGAAGGCGAAGATAATGGAAACAGCGACGGCGCAGACGGAGAAATGGACGAGGACGATGAAGAGTATGATGTGTTTAGGAACGTTGGTCAGGGATTGGTGGGCCACTACAAGGAGATAATGATCCGTTATTGGCAAGAATTAATCAACGAGATCGAGTCTACGAATGAACCTGGTTCCGAGCATCAAGATGACTTCAAATCACATTCCTTACCATTTGCGAGAATCCGCAAGGTCATGAAGACGGATGAAGATGTCAAGATGATTAGTGCAGAGGCCCCCATCATTTTCGCCAAAGCCTGTGAGATCTTTATTACAGAACTGACTATGAGAGCTTGGTGCGTGGCAGAAAGGAATAAAAGACGAACTTTGCAGAAGGCAGATATCGCAGAGGCCCTGCAAAAGAGTGACATGTTTGACTTTCTCATCGATGTTGTGCCTAGAAGACCTCTTCCACAATGAGAGAGTTAATGGTTATACAGCTGCCATTTGACCGTGCACCACAGCAAATTATCTGTTGGAAAAAGAAAAAACGCAAATTTTTTTCATTATTTTTTTCCAGAATAAGTTTGGTAGCAAATTGGCGATGAGATATCTAACAACGACTACTACTACTACCATAGGATTGTCTCGAATACATTGTGTTTTGCAGTCACACTGGTACTTCGTCCCTTGGGCAATCTAGATCACTGTATATACTATAGATATTGTTTTCAGAAGAGAAAAACTGTTCATATAAAGTAATTGTCAGCAAAGAAATCATGAAACATCCGTATGAGGAATTCCCCACAGGTTCCAAGTCACCATATAACATGTCTAGAGGAGCTCATCCAGGCGCCGTTTTGCTATCACCACAATCTTCTGCCATAAACAAGAACAATCCGGGCAGCAATTCTGGCAATAACCAGGGCAATTCATCCGTGACCGCGAATGTTTTGTCCCCTCAATCCCATAGTATGTCACTCAATGACATGCTTGATCAGCAATCCTTTATGCTAGACACTGCGGGAACCAGGGCTCAGCCGCTCCAGCAACAACAGCAGCAGCAACAACAGCAACAGCAGGCGTCGTTGCCTTCCCTTAATATTCAAACAGTTTCGTCTACAGCAGCTGGTTCTGCTATCGTTTCCCCCATGATGCAATCTCCAAAGGCGTTGCAATCTACTTTATCTTCAACATCTATGTATTTGGATTCATTTCAGAGATCTCCAAATAATATTTTGGGTATTCCATCGCAGAGTGGTTCAATTCCTTTGCCGCAATCCCGTCAATCGCAACAACAGTCTCAATCCCAAAAAAACGATCCGAACATGGGCACCAATTTCAGCCAAGACATCAACCAATTATGTTCTTGGATATCCATGCTGAACAGCAGCCAACAAAATACTGTAATGGACAATATCCTTTCCATTTTGAATGATGATGTTTTGAAATATACTAAGTTAAAAATAGAGACTTTGACAAACACTCCCTTCATCTCCCCACCGCTACCTGCAATTGCATCACCTATACCTAATAGGGATGACACACAAATTTTGAATATTGATTCAGTCTTTTCTTCAAGTCCTATAACTAATGACCCTGAAAATACCGATAACTTGTTGTATCAAAATTGGTCCCCTCAGCCACATTCAATACCAATTAGCCAACCCATATATGACAACATCACCGACGCTAGTCAAAGGTCCAAGTCGGCTGAGCCTCATGTTAATTCAAGCCCAAATCTCATTCCTGTCCAGAAACAATTCAACAACGGTAACAGTACCAAATATAAAAAGTTGCCATCAGAGAATCCCAACTATCTTTCTCACTCTCTCTCAAGTTCCCATTCTTTTTTCCAACCAAAGAAAAGGTCTAACATGGGAAATGAGTACAATTCTCATCACCATCATTCATTGCATCATCCTCTGCATAATACCACCTCATATTTTTCGAATACTTCAAGACCATCAGGAACTGATTTGAATAAGTCCAACCAGAACGTGTTCAATAATACCATTACGCATCCTAATGCTGGTCCTACAAGTGCCACATCGACATCTACATCATCTAACGGAAACACTCCTTTATCGAGTAACTCTTCGATGAATCCAAAGAGTTTGACAGACCCCAAGCTACTAAAAAATATACCCATGTGGTTAAAATCGTTAAGACTACACAAGTATTCAGATGCCTTAAGCGGAACCCCGTGGATCGAATTGATTTACTTAGATGACGAGACTTTAGAAAAAAAAGGCGTTCTTGCCTTGGGTGCAAGGAGAAAATTGTTGAAGGCTTTTGGAATCGTTATTGATTACAAAGAACGTGATTTAATTGATAGATCTGCTTATTAAATCTGGCATAATAAAGTTGATTGTCTTGACGTTGCATAAAGATTTAATTTTTATTTACTTTGCATATACCAACACAGGGAACATATTTCATTTATTTTGTAATTTTAACAACGTTTTCTTTTATGGAGTTTAATATTTTAGATTACACCTGTTTTTGCACCGTTTAATGGCATAAAACTATTTACTTAACTTTTAACTCGGGAAATATGTATCACTATACTAAAAAACATTAATTTAATCAAAGAAAAATAAATTTAATGTATGTATGTATATATATATATATCACTTAAAACAGACAATAGCCATAATCAACTGGGTTATTATTATACAATATTAAAGGAAGAACGCATATTTGAAAAAAAAATAAAATGGGTAATGAATTTTAGCACAAATACTTCACAAAAGGAAATATACTAGTAGTAAATGTATATATTTATATGTTTATACAATGAATGGTACAAGAAATTTTGATATTCTTGCTATTGTGGTTTCTTGTGTTTCATCCAGTATTCTTTATTGATTTTGACATTATCGCTTAAAAATTTTAATCCTGAGAATTTTTGACTCAATGCGTTGAAAAATACTTCAGCAAACGTATTAATGAAAAATATTTGACCGTTTGGAATATGCGGATGGTCTTTGATAATATCATCAGGGTCTGTTACGTTCACCAAAATATTTTGAATTGATTCCAAATCTTCTTTCGGAGAATCAACATTCTTGTATGAATCGCCAAAACAGTCTTGTTCTGGGCGGTGAGCTTTATGAAATGTTTCCAAAAGAGCGCAATCATTAAATTCGAGAGTAATGAGGTATGCCCAACGTGCTGATATTGACAAGGTTCTCGTCACATTAGAGATGTCTGCAGCTTTAATAATTAGAGATATCAAAGTGATTTGTTTCATTGGGTTTTCATGCATTAATCTATCCTCATACTGAGAATGCAATGCCATATCTGTGGCCAGAATAGCCTCGGAAATAAAATCAAATTTTTTTTTGGAGATAGAGAGCAATTGAGGCCAATGCTCTGATAGCAATTGTTGAAATAATTCCCTGTGAAAATTCTCCAAGATAGAGACATTTTTGAAATTTTGAGCAACCTCTGATTCACAGTTGCACAATAGTTGATTGTTAGTCCCAGGATGACCGACATCATGACCTATGGCAGCCATACACAACAGTAATGTTTGTACAGGATTATCTTTAAGAAGATATGTACACAATCGCCATGTGGCTTGCATGACATCGATGGCATGCCTAAAATTGTGAAATTTGTTAACTTGATGATAGGATGATTCTAAAGTAAATAGTAGTAGCAGTAACTTATTATCTGCAATGAGTACTTTTGCATCCTTAGATAACTTTTTGATAAGCGTGAAACCGCACCAAATCAATTCTTGAGTGCTTAATGATAAAGCACAAAAGTCCCAAGTTGATAGAATGTTCCAATAATGTGATCCCTCTTGAGAAATTTTTTCTATTGGATCTGACAAAAAAGACATAAACTCGATGTTGCGAATTAGCCTTGGCACTGATGCCTTTCGTAAATGTTGTGCCTTGGAATCATTCAAATGCAATAATAAAGTGTAAATGTTTGCTTCACATGCTTGAGTGGGGACAGAATTCCCATTTACAGTACCATAGCTGTTTTTGTTAATACCGTCTGGAGTATCATCATGATGGTGATACATCCAGTGGTTAATTCTCGTTATTCTATTACGACAGATGCTATTTTCACGCTCAACACATTCCAGACGTTGCAGGTTTTCCTCTCGTGTATGATCTATCGCAGAAATATTGAAAGATGGGAAAAATCGCTTGAATAGAACATCCAATTGTCGCACAGATAATTGAAATTTTGAAGGGTCATAAAGAACTATAGATACGCCCGTTTCAAAGTTATGGACGTTTGGAAAAGGCGAAACTCTGTCCTTATACAATGCTACCATCAGAGAATCCAAATCTTGAAGCTCAATCACTCTATCAAAATAGTGTTCATTCTGTACAATTGTTTGAGATTTCTCAATCTCGTGTATTCCAATCAGAAAAAGGGTGGACATATCAATAGGTTATGTTTTCTTCAATTAAGTAGTAGTGATCTCAAAAAGAATGTCTGGATACTCTAATTAGTGGCTAATAAAGCGTCAGTGCAAAAGATAAAGAGGGACAACAAAATAATTTAAAAGAAAAACGCAAAATAGTCGGTAACTCGTGCTAAAACCAGTAACGACAGCTAATATCAGGAAGATCCCACTTTATCTCAAATTTGCGCTTTTTAGTCCAATCTCTCACAGTGACTATAGTTTTCAATTTGCAAGTATATTCTCTCTAAGCCAATTTTTCTTCTTTATAATGCCTAAAACAAAAAGAAAAGAGGAAAAATTGTGCCCAGTAAAAAGAAATTCTCGGAGAACAAAAAAAGAAAAGTGCAACTAGAAAAGGACGCAGGACCCTTTTATAATTTTGTACGAGGAGAGCGACCCCTGCAGATTACAAAGATAATAGAGCCTATTGTAGTATTTATGAATATTAGACTAATTCTCATACTTATACTAGATATTGTTGTTAGTTTACATACAAGCCCGTAAGTTCATGAAATTTATTCGACCTTTTCCTTTGTTTCTTCCAAAACTTCTTCAACTATCTCTTCGATGGTGGTAAAGTCATCGCTGGCATCTTCTGGTTGAACGTCAAAGATTTTGAAATTCATAGATTTTTCCATTTCTTGGCCAATTTTTTCTCTATATTCGGTCCATTGCTTCAATAATTCACGTTGGTGTAGAATCAAATCTCTCATGGCGGTGTCAGCTTCCATTGCATCTTGCTCTTCGAATTGGGCAGACCATTCCCTCAAGTTTTTCCTAACCTTTTTCCTTTCGGCGTTAGACAAAATGGAAGCTGGCCTTGGTCTCCAGGCAAAGTTCTTGAAGCCAGCAATGATGTCTTCTTTAACTAAGTTACCAGCAATATTGAAAATTTTGTAACCATGCTCCACCTTGTGTTTCAAAGAACTTGACCATGCGGTAACGTATCTACCAGATGGATCCCAAGTGATATTAGTAGCCGCAGAGTAGGTAGGATGAGCAACATCTTTCAAAGAAGCTGAAACATCATTATTGTCATTAATATTCTTTTCACCTGGATAGTCCATATCGTAAAATTGTAGGTCTGATCTACGCATGTTTGGACCCACTAAAGCACCTACAACCACAAATCTACCTGCTGGAGACCAAGAAACAGTGTTTGCAAAAGTTTTTGGAATTTCTTTGACCAAGCTCCATCTTTTAATTACGTTCTTGGCAGTCTTTTCTTTAGTTTCTGGAGCGTAAAATCTGATTGTATTTGCTGGGATAGCATAATTCATATCAGCTACTTCATGAACAGAAATTGTAACAAATCTATTTCCGTGGGGTTCCCAACCGAATTCAAACACACTATCTTTCAATTCAACCTTTTCAACTGGTATATCTCTTTCAGTCAACCTACAAATTTGTAGATTACTGAATTGAGTCTTACCAGACTTTGTGTGACGTTCGACATTGAAGCACAGGAACTCAGCTTGGTTTTGCCAGTGCAGAGTTACGTTGGAGACTTGAACTAAGTTAACGGTTTTTAGCACTCTACCGCGAGGAACTTCAGCAATGGTAGCAGTACAAGCGGAATTATTAGTCTCAGGAGTCCAATAAGCCAATAAAACAGAAGGCTCGTCACCGTTTCTGAATGGTTGTAATTTAACACCTTCTGGAGCAAATGAGAAATCTCTAATACCAGAAGGCTTCAAAGCCTTAGCTTCTAATGGCATGAAGTTTTTAGTAGCATCGTGAACTATTAAACTGTCTCCAACCATACGAGCACAATATTTATCATTATAAGACCATCTAACTAAAGGCCATTTCAGATATGGGCTCTTTATCACTGGGAAAGTTGCCATCAACAGACCAGAAGCAATGTCCCAGATGCATAATTGATGACCCTCATTTTTCTTGGTAAATGGAGAGAATTCGTTATCTTCTTCTACAATGATTGGTTCCGTGGAGAAAGTGACCAGGTACTTTTCATTCGGAGAGACGGAAGAGTTTCTTACATCTGGATGATAGAATCTTCTCAAACGATCGAAGTTTGGACCACCCCATGCAGTTACACCCTGTTGATGGTAAGAAAACAAATAGGTACCCTTTGGGGAGAATCTAACATAATTGGTAGACCAGTTCTCTCTAGATTCCACCAAAGAATCTTCTTCATTGAACATAGAGTTCCAGAACACACTAGTCTTCACGTCATCTTGTAATACAAACTGATCTCTCACTTTGTCGTCCATTAACCAGGATTTTAAGGAACTAGATGGAACGAATGTAGGCATATCAGGCTCCCTGAATTCGGTGTCAAAGTCGTCAGAATTATATCTTTCAACATCTTTCATAGTATAAAGAAACAAACGATGTTTTAAATCCAGTCTTTTACCGTGGAAACTCTTGATAATTTTTTTAGCATCGTTCATTGAGCCACATTCCACGAAGAGAAAACCTTTCGTCTTACCAGTGGCTTCATCAATTGGAAATTCCATGTTAACAACTTTACCAGCTTTGGAAAACAAAGAAGTCAAAGCCTTTTTCAAAACAGGAACTTTGGCGGATGGGATGACTGGGGCACCATTAACGACGATGTACTGATCGAAATTGAATTCTTCAGT
>OBMA010000886.1_pt1 | contig 18169 bp, 10 predicted proteins | sample 1539141 | NCBI WGS metagenome assembly OBMA01 (sample SAMEA3991484, study PRJEB22521) | metagenome | biome: anthropogenic terrestrial biome; feature: sewage plant; material: raw primary sludge | place: Sweden | collected 2012-09-26 | reverse complement strand
CTGAACACTCTTTCCCTACACGACGCTCTTCCGATCTCCAGTAGATCTTAAAGCTTTTTCGAGATGCATCATTTATATTTTTCCCCATTTGGTTATAAGAGAAGAGGCATTTTCCTACAACGAAAAATAAGCATAAAAAGGGCCACGTTCGTAGCAAAAAAAAGCTAAGACTGATACTTTGTAGCAAGAAACTGAATGAAAAACTGGGATTTTCATTTTAATTATTTACAGTAAAAGGATTTATCAAAGCTGTTTCATTTGGGCAGCGCAACGGGGACTTTTTTACAAGCCATTAAGACTTAGATGACGAAAAAAACACGCGTATACGCCAGCCAATTGAGGATCCTAGCCAATTCATCACACTGGAAATAACGAGTCGATAGAAGCTTGTTGGTTCTATTTGGCGAGTACTTGCTCCTCTGCTATTTGCACTTGTGTCGTAAGTGCAATGATTGGGTGTATATCGCTATTAGAAAAAATCCCGGTGAGGGCAAAAATAGAGAATAACGTGTTTTAAAGGATGAAAAAGATACAATAGAATCTGCGTGAACGCTATATTTTATAACGCTATCACACAACAAAGAGAATTATAACCAAGAATACATGACTAATATGGCAAAAACACTAAAGGCAAACACACCAAAAGTAACCAGCACGTCATCTGCAGTCTTAACAGATTTTCAAGAAACTTTCAAGACTTCTAAGAGGGCATATTTTGCCCAAATTGAAAAATATCCTAAACTGAAGCTAATTGATACATTCTGTTTCTTTTTGGTATTATTAGGGGTAATCCAGTGTACATTCATTATCTTGATCCGTGATAATTTTCCATTCAATGCGTTTTTAGCGGGATTCATTATTTGTGTGGGACAATTCGTCCTATTGATGAGTTTGCGGTTACAATTGTGTAATAGCTTTCCAGGCATTTCTAAAAACAGAGCTTTTGCCGAGTTTATTGTTGCTAGTTTGATTTTACATTTCGTTTGTTTACATTTTATAAATTGAGGAAGGGTTTGCCGGCGTGCTTGCATGCATGCTTGTGTGTGTATAGTATATATACTTTGTACGAGAATAAAAGAACATATTACAATTGTACATTATAAAAAGCTTACAAAAGATGGCAGTTAACCATTAGTATTAATGTTTGTGGCAAGCAACTCTTTTACTAGATACACAACATAAGAAAATGGATACAAAAAGATGCTAGCGAAACCAATTGAATTAGTAAGAATAGACTTGTAATCAAAACCATGTCATATCAAGAGAGCAGAATCATTTTCAACAAATTATACAACAACCACCACTAGATTCCTTTTTAGCGTTGGCGCTTGAACTTTTTTGTGGCTCAGCAGACTGTTTACTTCTCGCATTTAAAGCATTATTTTGATTGCCACGATTAATATCACTTCGATTTCCGTTGCCGTTACTGGAGTACTTGGTATTTCCTTCATTGTTATTGTTTTGATTAACATAATTCTTTTCATCAGTTCGTTTAGTAGTTTCGCCGTTATGGTTAGCGGCTGATTTTGAACTAGAGCCAGTGCCAGCATTGGTCAAAGAATTATCAGGTACATAAGACCCGTTGTTCTTTTTTTCTCTATCCGCTGTTGCAGATGAGGTTAGCTCCGAATCTCTTATTTCATTCGAATTATCCAGTTGACGATTCATGCTGTTGTATTTCCCACCGTCGTCCCTTACCAAACGAATAAGGCTATAAAAGGCCCCATCTACATTGATGGCTTGTTTGGCAGACGTTTCTAGAAAGGGTGCATTCAACTGTTTGGCCAGGCGTAACCCGTCTTCATAAGAGACTTGTCTTTCATTTTCAAGGTCCAATTTGTTACCTACCACGACTACAGGAATGTAGTCAGAATCTTTTATTCTTTGAATTTGCTGATAATAAGACAGTAACTCATCAAAGGAATTTCTAGAGGTGACGGAATAGGCCAGTAGGAAACCTTCCCCAGTCCTCATGTACTGCTCTCTCATCGCAGAATACTCTTCTTGTCCGGCAGTATCTAGAATGTCCAAAATGGATACTTTGTCATCGATGACAACTTGTTTTCTGTAAGAGTCTTCGATAGTAGGGTCATATTCGTCCACAAAGTATGATTGAATGAATTGAATCGTTAAAGCAGATTTACCAACGCCACCTCCACCGACAACTACTATTTTATACTCTCTTATAGTTGATTTATTGCCCTGCATGTCGTTCTAAAAAGGGAAAATTTTCTTTGTCTGTTCAATCGTGAAATAGCCAAACCGAAAGTCAATTGTGGCAGCCAATTAAACATTGCAAGAAAGAACAAGATAGATGATAATAGAGACACTGTGCAAGAAAGAACCCAAATGAAGGGAAGCATACCAAAAACAGAAATTATAAACCTTTCAATGTAAAACAAAAGGAGGAAAAAACTTGAAAAGCCGTGAAAAATTCATAATCTTGCGATGAGTTGAAAAAGTTTGTTGTCAAATGTCCATAGACTTACATGTAGTGGATATTTTTGGTTTTTTTTTTTTTTTTTTTCATGCTTTTTTTTTCCTACGGGTTTACATTGTGCCAATGTGATTTTCCCCGCCACTCCCTACCGAACAGGGTAGCAGCGTAGAACATAGCGATTAAGGGTGTGCTAAGTGAAGAAGCAAATTCAGTGCGGGTAATACATATTCCTAGCCTCGTTTGCCGTTACATTGCATTGATGGTACAGTAAAGGGGATGCTTTATATCGAGATGTTTCGGCGTATATGAGGGGAAACAGAAAAGAGTCATTCCTGCCATTTTTTGGTCACTGCTTTTTCTGCTATGAGTAATGGTGAAGTTCCTTGTGACTACACGCTTAATGTCATCGGGTTACTGCTCCTAATATCCGCATATAAGCTTTATGCAGGGATCAGTTGGGCGGCTATTTATCTACACCCAGTCATCCGGCGTGACTGGATCTCCACTTGCCGCAATAAGTCGGTGGACAAATGGAGATTTAAGAGTAAAGATGCATGATGGTATAATTCCTTTAGTCGAAATAGATATATTTCAAGCGCATATATAGGAAGACGCTTGTACTGTAGAAATAGCCGATATTCAATTGCACTCTATGTGTGTTTTTATTCCAGGTTTTCCTTGGATTCTACGTATTGTACGACTTTCTTATCCTCCACAAACGTCATCGTGTCAGTAATGTCTTCAGACACTTCATTATCAGAATCTTCATTATTGAAAGAAGAGAGTGGGAGCTTGACCAAGTCTCGTCCACCTATAAAATCAAACCCTGTACGCGAAAATATCAAATCATTTGTGGCCGGTGGAGTTGGCGGGGTATGTGCGGTGTTTACGGGTCATCCCTTCGATTTGATTAAAGTGAGATGTCAAAATGGACAAGCGAATTCCACGGTACATGCCATTACAAATATTATAAAAGAAGCAAAAACTCAAGTAAAGGGCACATTATTTACCAATTCCGTAAAGGGGTTCTATAAAGGTGTTATCCCGCCCTTATTAGGTGTTACTCCCATATTCGCTGTTTCTTTCTGGGGTTACGATGTGGGTAAGAAACTGGTTACTTTTAATAACAAGCAAGGAGGCAGTAACGAGTTAACTATGGGACAAATGGCTGCAGCAGGATTTATCAGCGCTATTCCTACCACTTTAGTGACTGCGCCAACGGAAAGAGTAAAGGTTGTCCTGCAAACATCTTCTAAGGGCTCTTTCATTCAGGCGGCTAAAACCATTGTTAAAGAAGGTGGCATAGCTTCTTTATTTAAAGGTTCATTAGCCACTTTAGCAAGAGATGGGCCTGGCTCAGCTCTATATTTTGCATCATATGAAATTTCAAAAAATTACTTGAATAGAAGGCAACCTCGTCAAGATGCGGGCAAAGATGAACCGGTCAATATCTTGAACGTGTGTCTTGCTGGTGGTATTGCTGGTATGTCGATGTGGCTAGCTGTTTTCCCCATAGACACTATAAAGACAAAATTGCAGGCTTCCTCCACGAGGCAGAATATGCTTTCCGCCACAAAGGAAATTTATCTACAAAGAGGTGGTATCAAGGGATTTTTCCCTGGTTTAGGTCCTGCTTTACTAAGATCTTTCCCAGCCAATGCGGCCACATTTTTAGGCGTGGAGATGACTCATTCACTGTTCAAGAAGTATGGCATATGATTAAATTTTTGTTAGGTGGACCTGCCTCCCATTTTTTTCTGGCATTCCTTTTGGGAACTTTTGTTATTTTTTGGCTCTGCAATTTCGTTCAGTGTATGGTAGAAAATATCAGTTGGGTTATCCCGGTTTCCTTGGCGTTGTTGTCGAAGCGTTCATATTTGTAACGCAATGGAGTAAATATAAATGTGATATGTAAAAAAAAGAGTTATAATTTATTCTGTTTCTTTAAATAGTATAAATAAAAAAAGTGGAAAAATACAAAGACAACGTGGGCTGATTGCAGTATAATCAACCGATATGGTTTTGCCAACCAGCAGGCTTTGGCAACTTGTTTATATTGTAGAATTTAGTAGTACATGAATAACTGTGCCATGTGAAATCTTTGCTTGGATCACAGTCACATTTGTTAGCCAGTCTGATACTTGTGTCTATTGGACAGGAGTGAAATGGAACATGGTAATAACCAATATCACCGAAGTGATGGATTTCAGAGCGGTCCAAGAACAGCGCAGCACCAATAGAATGAACTGGAGCATCACCCCATCTTTCATAAAAGAATCCACCTTCATGATCTAAATAATCAAAATATGCGGAGTATGCTGGAGATCTCCACAAATCCAAAGCAGCAATTTCAAAATTAGACCAAAAATGGCACAAATTGTATGAAAGTCCCTGATCGTCGCTAACAAAGTCTAACATATTATTTTCATGGATAAGCTCAGGATGGGATTCCATGAATTTACGAGTAGTCTCCCATAAAGTGGGGATAGTAGCTTCATACTCCTTAATGGAAATGGCAAAGGCATACTTTTTCTTATTGTCTTTCATGAATTTGAAGACATCGTAGTCGATATCACAGTGCAACTTGATATCAGGTTCCACACGCCAATACCAATCGTAGTCATCCATCAAAGGATGTCTGTAAAAGAAGCCTGATTCAAAACGACACATGTGTCTGTAAGAGATAGAATCACCGTAGATGATTCTCTTCTCACCCATCTCCTTCCTGACTTGAGCGGCCTTTTCTTCATCAATCCAATCAGGGAAGGACCAATGCTCCTTTGGGATGACACCGTATTTTGTTGTACCACTAACTAAAGCTGACGTAACGTTTTTGAATTCATCAGTGAACTCTTCATCATTCAAAAACACCCAATCATAGTTGAACTTGGAGTTAAATCTATCTTCCACGGATTTAATAGACTCAGCCAACGAATATAGATCTCTATTACGCACTAGAGTGACAAAAGTGGCCTTTTCCCGAGGACCAGTATACTTTGGTAGTTCCACTTTCGAGTACTTATAGCCCGAGCCGGAAGATAGCACGGTACTGTACTTTGGGCTTGGGGCAGAGCCTCTCGCATACTGAGCTCCATGAAAGAACACATACACAGTAAACACAGCGACCAGAAGAAGTCCTAATTTTTTGTAAACAGGCTGCTTGCTAGCTGGGATCATAATCTTCGCCATTTTGGTTATTGACTCTATCCCTTAAAAACTCTTCTGATGGAGTACTTTACTTCGATTGCTTAACGAAATCTTTGTGAGGAAAAAGAAATAGCTCTTAAAATTAGAAAGTACAATAGTCTAGCGTATTATACTAAGAATCTGCAAAAAAGAAGCAAGAAGGCACCACCTATTATAGACCTTTGACACGAAGTCTCTCTGGAGTGCTTTGGCCTACGTGTGCGGTACTCGTTTACATGGGGACAACCACGGTTTTTTTTTGGTGTTACTGGAGGTATACAGTGCGTATATCCACTTGTACGACAAGAGATTTACACTACACCGCGTAAAGAAAACGCCGACACCAAATATAAGTCACGTGTATGCAAAGCCTATTTTATGCCCTAGTTTTCAAGCCCCGGTTTTTACGCCCTAGTTTTTATATTTAGGGTTTGTCGTTGCACGTGATCAATGATTCGTATTATGTGACATTGAAATGCTTTTTCATTTTAATTTTTTTCTTTGACGAAATTTCGTAATGTCAAGAAACACTTAAAGAAAATAAGTGATGAGGAACTCAATAAGGACACTACGTAGCGGTGCAAATTCGATAGGATATTAGCCTCGAAAGGGTTATAGGGACAGAGAGTGAGCGACAATTTTTAGTCATTCATGTCTTCAAACACTTCTTCTGTGATGTCTTCTCCACGTGTCGAAAAGAGATCGTTTTCTTCCACTTTAAAATCATTCTTCACAAACCCCAATAAAAAACGGCCATCGAGCAAGAAAGTTTTCAGTTCAAACCTCTCATACGCGAATCATTTGGAGGAATCAGATGTTGAAGACACACTGCATGTTAATAAGAGAAAGAGGGTGTCCGGTACATCACAGCATAGCGACAGCTTAACTCAGAACAACAATAATGCGCCAATTATAATATATGGAACCGAAAACACTGAGAGACCGCCGCTTTTGCCAATTTTGCCCATTCAAAGACTGAGGTTATTAAGGGAGAAGCAGAGGGTGAGAAATATGCGTGAGCTTGGATTAATTCAATCAACTGAATTTCCATCTATTACATCGTCGGTTATATTGGGCTCTCAAAGTAAAAGCGATGAGGGAGGATCGTACCTATGCACATCATCTACTCCTTCCCCTATTAAAAACGGTTCTTGCACTAGGCAGTTGGCCGGAAAAAGCGGTGAAGACACCAATGTTGGACTACCCATTCTCAAATCATTGAAAAATAGATCCAATAGAAAAAAGTTTCATAGTCAGTCAAAGGGGACCGTGTGGTCAGCAAATTTTGAATATGATTTGTCAGAATATGACGCTATACAAAAAAAGGATAACAAGGATAAGGAAGGTAACGCTGGCGGTGATCAGAAGACAAGCGAGAATAGAAATAATATTAAAAGTAGTATTTCAAATGGCAATCTGGCTACAGGCCCTAACCTGACAAGCGAAATTGAAGACCTACGTGCAGACATCAACTCTAATAGGTTATCGAATCCTCAAAAAAATCTACTTTTAAAAGGACCAGCTTCCACAATTGCAAAAACTGCCCCTATTCAGGAGAGCTTTGTTCCCAATTCAGAGCGCTCTGGTACGCCTACGTTAAAGAAAAATATTGAGCCCAAAAAGGACAAAGAAAGTATTGTTTTGCCCACCGTAGGTTTTGACTTTATCAAGGACAATGAGACTCCATCTAAGAAAACTTCTCCTAAGGCAACTTCTTCTGCAGGTGCAGTCTTTAAATCGAGTGTAGAAATGGGAAAAACCGATAAGTCAACGAAAACTGCCGAGGCACCTACCTTATCATTCAATTTTAGCCAAAAGGCTAATAAAACTAAGGCTGTCGACAATACTGTCCCTTCCACAGCTTTATTCAATTTTGGTGGTAAATCAGATACCGTTACTTCTGCCAGTCAACCTTTTAAATTTGGAAAGACATCCGAAAAAAGTGAAAATCATACAGAATCAGACGCGCCTCCAAAATCAACTGCTCCAATATTTTCTTTTGGTAAACAAGAAGAGAATGGTGATAAGGGTGATGATGAAAATGAGCCCAAAAGAAAAAGGCGTTTACCTGTTAGCGAGGATACAAACACCAAGCCTTTATTCGATTTCGGCAAGACCGGTGATCAAAAGGAGACCAAAAAGGGAGAGTCAGAAAAGGACGCATCAGGGAAACCAAGCTTTGTCTTTGGTGCAAGTGATAAGCAAGCTGGAGGTACACCATTATTTACATTCGGAAAAAAAGCTGATGTAACAAGCAATATTGACTCCTCTGCACAATTTACCTTTGGTAAAGCCGCCACCGCGAAAGAAACACACACCAAACCATCTGAGACACCTGCCACAATAGTCAAGAAGCCTACTTTTACTTTTGGGCAGTCAACAAGTGAAAATAAGATCTCTGAGGGAAGTGCGAAACCTACATTCTCTTTCTCTAAGTCAGAGGAGGAACGTAAGAGTAGTCCAATTTCAAACGAAGCAGCTAAACCCTCGTTTTCGTTTCCGGGCAAGCCTGTTGATGTTCAAGCACCGACGGATGATAAGACTCTCAAGCCAACTTTTTCTTTTACTGAACCTGCTCAAAAAGATTCATCTGTTGTTTCGGAACCTAAAAAGCCCTCCTTTACGTTTGCGTCTTCAAAAACCTCACAACCAAAGCCATTGTTTTCATTTGGTAAGTCAGATGCAGCTAAAGAACCACCAGGCTCTAACACCTCATTTTCTTTCACTAAACCTCCTGCTAATGAGACAGATAAAAGACCTACACCGCCATCTTTCACCTTTGGCGGTTCCACAACCAATAATACAACAACCACTAGCACAAAACCATCTTTTAGTTTTGGGGCTCCCGAGTCGATGAAGTCGACAGCAAGTACAGCGGCAGCAAATACGGAGAAGCTATCGAATGGCTTTTCCTTTACAAAGTTCAATCACAATAAAGAAAAGTCAAACTCTCCAACTTCTTTCTTCGATGGTTCTGCTTCCTCAACGCCGATTCCTGTCTTGGGTAAGCCAACAGACGCTACTGGTGATACAACATCTAAATCTGCATTTTCATTCGGTACTGCTAACACCAATGGTACCAATGCCTCAGCAAACTCCACATCATTCTCGTTTAACGCCCCTGCTACAGGTAACGGCACAACTACTGCTTCCAATACCTCAGGAACCAATATAGCGGGTACATTTAACGTAGGAAAACCGGATCAAAGTATCGCTAGTGGCAATACGAATGGAGCGGGCTCGGCATTTGGCTTTTCGAGCTCAGGAACAGCGGCAACTGGTGCAGCTTCTAATCAATCTTCATTTAATTTTGGAAACAATGGTGCAGGGGGTCTCAATCCTTTTACATCAGCAACTTCGTCAACTAATGCTAATGCTGGTTTATTCAATAAACCTCCTTCCACGAATGCACAAAATATCAATGTGCCCTCTGCTTTTAATTTTACGGGAAATAATTCAACGCCTGGTGGCGGCTCTTTATTTAATATGAACGGCAACACTAATGCTAATACGGTGTTTGCCGGCTCTAATAACCAACCACATCAATCGCAAACCTCATCTTTCAATACAAACAGCTCATTCACGCCATCAACAGTTCCTAATATTAATTTTAGCGGATTGAATGGCGGAATTACTAATACCGCGACCAATGCATTAAGGCCAAGTGATATATTTGGTGCGAATGCTGCCTCTGGTTCCAATTCAAACGTAACAAATCCATCATCCATTTTTGGGGGGGCAGGTGGTGTGCCGACAACTTCTTTTGGGCAGCCGCAGTCAGCCCCTAATCAGATGGGGATGGGAACAAATAATGGCATGAGCATGGGCGGTGGTGTTATGGCGAACAGAAAGATTGCAAGAATGAGGCACTCTAAAAGGTAAATATCGGTTATGTAATTAGGTATTGTGTTGCTTTTCTGAAGGATATATATTCCTATATTCCTTCAACTTATACACTGCATATGAAACTTCTTGAGAAGTTTTAAATAATTGGTCTTTTTTTAATCGGGTACAGGCGAGATAGTGGATACCTGTTCTAGGGTAGGCAAATTTGGAGGCAAGAGCCCAAAATTGTTTTGTTTTGACCTGGTTTCTCTCAGTTAACATATTATGAATAGCATCTTACAAATAATTTACGAGCGAAACTTTCGATCTGCAAAGCGCTCCTTTTTTCTTTCCGAAAAAATACAGTAAAATAAGGTCTAGTACACAGCCTGATCTACAATTAGTGTTCTTTTCTGTTTACTTCGATCAGCTGTTTAGCTTTGCCACTTTTCTAGTAGCTCCACACGCTGTGAAAGTAACGAGACATAGAAGTCACGGATGGATTTGAAAAGGGATTGGTTACGATGGAAAATTACAATAGGTAGTGGGCCTGGCAGTATTGTGCTGGATTTCCCATCATTTTTGGTAGGGTGCGTATTCACAACAATGATGGGGCCAATATTACAGAAGCTTATAGGTAAACTTTTGGTAGGTTTAATAACGGTATGCAAATTCTTAGTTATTATTGGAAGCATCGTCTTCGTTATCGGAGTTGCATCAAAGAAATACACATATGACGATTTCAAAGTAAGTATAAAAAGATCAGGAGAGCCAGGGGAATCACATGATATGAGGACTGAACCAAAAAGAACTGCGAAAACGGCAACTGTTCCAATGGAGAAAGACGAGGGCGTAGGTTCTTATAATTATTTTGAAATACCTATAACGAAAGAAACATCTACAATTCCTTATATTAATTGTGATAGCACGAGCTCACTTAGAAAGCCACCTAACGGTCCATCAAGCGTAGGCTTATCTAACTCCAACAGATACGAAAATTTTATAAACATGGCACGACATAAATAAATGTTTGTATGGCAACCTGTCGATTTAGCGGCAATCATACGGCGGTGAAAAAGTATGTAACTATGCATAGTTGTCATAAAATTTATTTGATTCAGATCTTTGCAAAAAGTATTTTTTTTTGGAATTTGGAGTTTTTATTATCTTATTGTGCTATAAAATAAACAAAGTTGTTACTAACTAATAATAAAGATTTAGATATTATTATATTAACTAATGAGTTTCACTTGGAATTTCGAAAACAATTTGCTTACCAGTCAATTTGTTGTAAACAGCTTGGAAAGATTCCAATTTGTAGTCGATTTGTTGGACATCCTTTGAGTCTAACAAAACCTTTTGGATCTTGTTACCACCAACCAAATATCTAACTCTCTTACCAACGATTTCAGTTGGGAAGACTAAGTCTTCCAAGATCTTGTCATGAACAGCAGTCAAGGTTCTGGATCTTGGTCTCTTTTGGACTTGTCTAGATGTTCTAGATGGCTTTGGCAAGATTCTTCTTTCAGCCAAGAAGATGACATGACGGTCTTGGAATTTCTTTTCCAATTCACGGGTCAACTTAGTTTGAACCTTGTGGAAACCAGCCAAAGATGGGACTGGAACAAAAATGGCCAAAGCCTTCTTACCACCAGCAACGTCGATCTATAAAAGAAGGAAAACAAAAAAGGAAAATGTTAGTAAGTTTGATTAGGTGATATTTTGAATATTTGAAGAGTTGACGCCAGTAACTTGTAAATGATATATGCATGGACGACACCGCTTAGAACTTGGGCCGATTGTAATTAACTATCAGAACCTTACTGCGTATAGCATGATCTAGTAAATCGTTCCCTTCTTCTTAAACACTGGAGTAGGCTTTTTCTTGAAGATATGGTATTTTCTTAGCATCAAGGTTCAGGCGAGCCAAATACATTTGAGTCCTAGTCCTTATCTTTTATACTTTTCTAGATTGAAACATTCTGGTATCGTCCCGTTCACACTTTTTTCCTTTGTTCCTCTCCATTATTCTTAAGTTTAGATTCAAATTAATAACATACTTCTCTGATGGACTTGAATTGCAAAGGTCTCAACTCAGCTTTCAATTCTGGAGAAGAATTTTCCAATTCAACGAAAGCTTGAGCAACTTGTAATTCCAATTCAGTTGGAGCTTGAGACAAAATCTTGGCTTGTGGAGCAGACATGTTGTTCGTGATGATCTTTCTTCCTTTCAACTTTCTTAAAATAAGATATATACCAAGTCGCAAGGACTAATTTTCAATTAAAATCTAATACGTTGCTGTAATGTAATAAGATTAGACATTTTACCAGGATTCTAACGCAGTAACTGGATTATTGCATAGAGGCTTCACTAGGATATTCATGGCAAGTGCAGCAACTGCCATACAGTAGTCTACGACGCTGGCAAGAACATGATTGCTAGGCTGAAAGAAAGCCAGCTTCGCGGGCCTCGCCGGAACAAAGTGATTGGTGAAAGGAAAGCATAAGAGAAATTCTAGGCAGAGCCATGGTCTCCAGCTAGCCGGGGGAGTACATTCGGCTTCTCTCTAGTTACTGAGTGACAAAAAATTACCGCGCGCACTGTTTTTTCTTCAACAATTGCACGAAAGAATAATGAACTTTTTTCATTTTTTTATACCATATCATATGTTTGGGTGTGATAAGGTTCCTTGTGTATGGGTTTGAAATGAATGACGGTCATATTATTCTGCTCTTGAGCGCCTTCGGTGATAGAGCCGTATGTTGAAAAACGTGCGTAAATAAGGCACGCACAATAGGAAATCATGCATGGTTGGTATAGACATCAAGATCGATATTTTTGAAACATTATTTTTATTCTAATAGCAGTTTGCGAACGCATTAAGTTGGGTATTGTTTCTTGGAGAGATTCATGATATTACTCAATCATTATCTGCCGGTGAGATCACGAGTAGCAGAAGAAAGGGGCATCGGACGGTCTTATTTGCCATTTTCGATCGTAATACCGCTTCTGTTTTGGCACTGATAATGTTCACAAAACTTTCTCTTGTAAACTAAAACGTTTACTTAACTTCTAGGAAAGTTATAGTATTGCGGAAAGATTACCCACCTGATATGCGTTAACTAGTCATGTTCAAATTTCAGAAAGCCTTTTTCTATAAAAGATTATACAATGACATCCGGTAAGTCCGCCACACTATAGCAATTTTACGAGAAACCTTGGGTGCTGCCAAATGTGGTATATCAACCAGCCTTGGTATAAGTCTCGTAAGTGAATTAATTGAGTTTAGTACTTGTTATAATGATGTACTAGCTTCATACCGCCCCTCTTTTTTTCGGGCTAATGGGAGTAATGGCATGGCCCAGATTGCTTGTGGCCGAGGCAGTGAAAAGTCGCGATGAGTTGAAAAATTTTTTTGCGATGAGGGAAAAGCGATTAACTCGGTGAAATTTCATCTGGTTCGTAATTGGGTGTCAGTTTACGTACGCTTTGGATAATATAATATATGTACGGCTTGCGTTGCAGTGTGAAACTGTTTCAATTTATTACATGCAATTTATTCTCTTTGTACTGGGACGTTCTTTTCTCTTGTAGAAAATTAACAACATCGTGTTACATAAACTTGGTTACCGCATACTGCAACCTCATATAAATACAACATAGGAAAGAAATGGCTGCCGGTGTCCCAAAAATTGATGCGTTAGAATCTTTGGGTAATCCTTTGGAGGATGCCAAGAGAGCTGCAGCATACAGAGCAGTTGATGAAAATTTAAAATTTGATGATCACAAAATAATTGGAATTGGTAGTGGTAGCACAGTGGTTTATGTTGCCGAAAGAATTGGACAATATTTGCATGACCCTAAATTTTATGAAGTAGCGTCTAAATTCATTTGCATTCCAACAGGATTCCAATCAAGAAACTTGATTTTGGATAACAAGTTGCAATTAGGCTCCATTGAACAGTATCCTCGCATTGATATAGCGTTTGACGGTGCTGATGAAGTGGATGAGAATTTACAATTGATTAAAGGTGGTGGTGCTTGTCTATTTCAAGAAAAATTGGTTAGTACTAGTGCTAAAACCTTCATTGTCGTTGCTGATTCAAGAAAAAAGTCACCAAAACATTTAGGTAAGAACTGGAGGCAAGGTGTTCCCATTGAAATTGTACCTTCCTCATACGTGAGGGTCAAGAATGATCTATTAGAACAATTGCATGCTGAAAAAGTTGACATCAGACAAGGAGGTTCTGCTAAAGCAGGTCCTGTTGTAACTGACAATAATAACTTCATTATCGATGCGGATTTCGGTGAAATTTCCGATCCAAGAAAATTGCATAGAGAAATCAAACTGTTAGTGGGCGTGGTGGAAACAGGTTTATTCATCGACAACGCTTCAAAAGCCTACTTCGGTAATTCTGACGGTAGTGTTGAAGTTACGGAAAAGTGAGCAGATCAAAGGCAAAGACAGAAACCGTAGTAAAGGTTGACTTTTCACAACAGTGTCTCCATTTTTTATATTGTATTATTAAAGCTATTTAGTTATTTGGATACTGTTTTTTTTCCAGAAGTTTTCTTTTTAGTAAAGTACAATCCAGTAAAAATGAAGGATGAACAATCGGTGTATGCAGATTCAACACCAATAAATGCAATGTTTATTTCTTTGGAACGTTTGTGTTGTTCGAAATCCAGGATAATCCTTCAACAAGACCCTGTCCGGATAAGGCGTTACTACCGATGACACACCAAGGTTGGTTTTTCAAATTTTTCTCCAGTTCTAAAAAATCGGAAACATCTTGAGGTTTCATTGCATCTTTCAAATCTTGTTTGTTTGCCCATACCAGCAGTACTACATTCTCCATCTCTTTCTCACCTATGATACTATATAACTCTTCTTTGGCCTCTTCCATACGGTTTCTAGCACTAGAATCTATCACAAAGATAAGTGCGGTGGTGGCTGGAAAATAATGTCTCCAGAGAGGTCTCAATCTTTGTTGTCCTCCTACATCCCACATGTTGAATTTTACGTTTTTATAAGTAACGGTTTCCACGTTAAAACCGACAGTGGGAGTAGACGTCTTTATTTTATTTAATTTTAGTTTGTACAATATTGTTGTCTTACCAGCCTTATCCAGGCCTAGCATCAAAATTTTCATTTCTTTCGAGCCAAATAGTTTTCCCAGAACCTTCGAAATTGAATTGCCCATCTCTACAATTAGCTTGTCTTTTCCTTTTTTCCGTTCTAAATCCCAATTATCTTCCCAATGTCAAAGCAACTGTAATGTCTCAGTCTAATTCAGCGTACGTTGCGTCTTACTATGCTTCTGCAAATAGGGTTTTAATGCTGCGTACATCTTCATTATCTTATAAGTGCCATCATCCGGACGGGTAATGGATGAAATCGTCAAAACTCGATTACTTTCTAGTATGTTTTATTTCTGTTTATAATGTAGTCAAAAGAGCTTCAACAGATTTAACATTTGCTTCCGTAAACTTGGTGTTAGGGTGATTCAGTTCCGTGTAAAAGGGTGTGGCATTGAGTTACTCCAATGGATTTTTCTATTCCTCCTACCTTACCACTAGATCTGCAAAGTCGGTTAAATGAGTTAATTCAAGACTATAAGGATGAAAATCTAACAAGAAAGGGTTATGAGACCAAAAGAAAACAATTGCTAGACAAATTTGAAATCTCCCAAATGAGGCCTTATACCCCGCTTCGATCTCCCAATTCGAGAAAGTCGAAGCATTTGCACAGAAGAAATACAAGTCTTGCATCATCCATTACGTCGTTACCTAATTCAATTGACAGACGTCATTCTATCTATCGTGTCACAACTATAAACTCGACTTCTGCGAACAATACTCCCAGAAGGCGGAGCAAGAGATATACAGCTTCTTTGCAATCGTCATTGCCAGGTTCCAGTGATGAAAACGGTTCAGTGAAGGATGCCGTTTATAATCCTATGATACCATTACTACCAAGACACACTGGAGCCGAAAATACTAGCAGTGGAGACTCAGCAATGACGGATTCTTTACCGCTAATTTTACGGGGACGCTTTGAACATTATGATGGTCAAACGGCGATGATCAGCATAAATTCTAAAGGCAAAGAAACGTTCATCACATGGGATAAACTTTATTTGAAAGCGGAGAGGGTAGCACATGAATTGAATAAGAGTCACCTTTACAAAATGGATAAGATTTTACTATGGTACAATAAAAATGATGTCATCGAATTTACTATTGCATTATTAGGCTGTTTCATATCCGGCATGGCAGCTGTACCAGTCTCATTCGAAACGTATTCTCTGCGTGAGATCCTTGAGATAATTAAAGTAACAAATTCGAAATTTGTTCTGATTTCTAACGCATGTCATAGACAATTAGATAACTTGTATTCATCATCAAATCATTCAAAAGTTAAACTGGTTAAGAACGATGTTTTCCAACAAATCAAATTTGTCAAGACTGATGACTTAGGGACGTACATAAAGGCAAAAAAAACTTCGCCTACCTTTGATATACCGAATATTTCATATATAGAGTTTACTAGAACACCGCTAGGTCGTCTTTCTGGCGTCGTCATGAAGCATAACATCTTAATAAACCAATTTGAAACGATGACAAAAATTCTAAACTCACGATCAATGCCTCACTGGAAACAAAAATCACAAAGCATCAGGAAGCCATTTCACAAAAAAATTATGGCAACCAACTCAAGGTTTGTTATCTTGAATAGTCTGGACCCTACTAGATCTACTGGTTTGATAATGGGTGTGCTTTTCAATCTTTTTACTGGTAATCTTATGATATCTATCGATAGTAGTATATTACAACGACCTGGGGGCTATGAAAATATCATTGATAAATTTAGAGCCGACATTTTACTGAATGATCAGCTACAATTGAAGCAGGTAGTTATTAATTATTTGGAAAATCCCGAATCAGCTTTTTCCAAGAAGCACAAAATAGATTTCAGTTGCATCAAGTCATGTTTAACCTCATGTACCACTATAGATACCGATGTAAGTGAGATGGTTGTTCATAAATGGCTGAAAAATTTAGGATGTATTGATGCACCATTTTGTTATTCTCCCATGTTAACGTTATTGGACTTTGGTGGTATCTTTATATCTATAAGAGATCAATTAGGAAACCTAGAGAACTTTCCAATACATAATTCAAAACTAAGGCTTCAAAATGAATTGTTTATAAACCGCGAGAAATTGAAGCTTAATGAGGTTGAATGTAGCATAACTGCTATGATTAATTCATCAAGCTCCTTCAAAGATTATCTTAAATTAGAAACATTTGGCTTCCCAATTCCTGATATTACTTTATGTGTGGTTAATCCAGATACGAATACGTTGGTGCAAGACCTCACTGTTGGAGAAATATGGATCTCTTCTAACCACATCACCGATGAATTTTACCAGATGGATAAAGTGAACGAATTTGTGTTCAAAGCAAAACTAAATTACTCCGAAATGTTTTCTTGGGCAAAGTATGAAATGCCTACTAACGAAAAATCGCAAGCAGTTACTGAACAATTGGATACCATTCTAAATATTTGTCCTGCAAATACCTACTTTATGAGAACCAAGCTTATGGGGTTTGTTCATAACGGAAAGATATACGTGCTTTCACTCATAGAAGATATGTTTTTACAGAATAGATTAATCAGATTACCTAACTGGGCTCACACATCAAACCTTCTTTATGCCAAAAAAGGGAATCAATCTGCTCAACCTAAAGGTAACACTGGAGCAGAAAGTACTAAGGCTATTGATATTTCGAGTTTAAGTGGCGAAACATCTTCGGGATACAAAAGAGTTGTTGAATCCCACTATCTACAACAGATTACTGAAACAGTTGTGAGGACAGTAAATACGGTTTTTGAGGTTGCTGCATTTGAATTACAACACCATAAGGAAGAGCACTTTTTAGTTATGGTGGTAGAAAGCTCCCTAGCAAAAACCGAAGAAGAGAGTAAAAATGGCGAAACAACAGATACTACTTTAATGAAATTTGCAGAAACACAGAGGAACAAATTAGAAACGAAAATGAATGATTTAACTGACCAAATTTTTAGAATTCTTTGGATTTTTCATAAAATCCAACCAATGTGCATTTTAGTTGTGCCGAGAGATACTTTACCTAGGAGATATTGTTCTCTGGAATTGGCCAATAGCACGGTAGAGAAGAAGTTTTTAAACAATGATCTCAGTGCACAGTTTGTAAAGTTTCAATTCGATAATGTCATATTGGATTTTTTGCCCCATTCAGCGTACTATAATGAGAGTATATTATCCGAGCATTTATCAAAATTGAGAAAGATGGCTTTACAAGAAGAATACGCTATGATCGAACCAGCATATCGTAATGGCGGTCCCGTTAAACCAAAACTTGCCCTACAATGCAGTGGTGTTGATTACAGAGAGGAGTCTGTTGACACTCGAAGCCATACAAAACTCACAGACTTCAAATCGATTTTAGAGATTCTGGAATGGAGAATTTCTAATTATGGGAACGAAACGGCGTTCAGTGATGGTACAAACACAAATCTAGTCAACTCTTCAGCTAGTAACGATAATAACGTTCACAAAAAGGTATCATGGGCAAGTTTTGGTAAAATTGTCGCAGGCTTTTTGAAAAAAATCGTAGGTTCTAAAATTCCATTGAAGCATGGTGACCCTATTATTATTATGTGTGAAAAT
>OBMA010000880.1_pt1 | contig 18268 bp, 8 predicted proteins | sample 1539141 | NCBI WGS metagenome assembly OBMA01 (sample SAMEA3991484, study PRJEB22521) | metagenome | biome: anthropogenic terrestrial biome; feature: sewage plant; material: raw primary sludge | place: Sweden | collected 2012-09-26 | reverse complement strand
AATTACCTTGCGCATTCATACTAATTGCGTAAAACGCAATTGCAATTAGAGTAAAAATTTTTTTCATGATCATTTAGGTTTAAATTGTTCTATTTTGATTCGTTAAAATATTTCTGCAAATATACACATTTATGTCAATAGACAGACATAAATTATTATCAAAAATATATGATTATTTATCAAATCACACTATTGATAACAAAAATACAATATTTTAATGCCGAAAGAATAATCCAACAAAAACGATGAATTTTCACCCAAAATACAAATAATAATAACGTAATTTGCAAACTTTATTGGAATATATGTAGATAAACTACATTATTAATCTTAAAAACAAATCTATCATGAAGAAATTACTTCTACATGGCCGTTATCTTTTAGCGACATTTCTGGCATTATTGTGTACGTGTGCATTCGCGGACAACATCAATGTCAGTGTGAACCTAATGAATGGAGGGCCACTGACAACAGAAGAGGTGACAAACAAAACAACAGTATCATTTGGAATCAATTCGGCTGGCACAAGAGTTGCGGCAGATGATGTCACAGCCGTCGTAGTGTTCAACAATTTCACTTTCCATGACAACACACATGGACTCACTCCCGGCACCGTGACCATCAAGGCACCGGGAAACGTGCAAATATCAGTGGGGAACTGCGCATGGGGAAATGATGTCACCGTCAAAGACGCTGATGGCAACACGGCATGCACATTCAACACCAAGAATGCGGGCAACTGCTATGCCGAAACTAATCCAGAGAGAGTTACTTCTGGTTATTACACCGGAGTTGCCACCACACTTACTGTATCGGGTGGAAGTTATTGGCCCTATTTTGCAGTTAAGACCACAACAGAAGTTTCTTGCCATGCGACATTCACCAAGGGTACAACATCTGCTATAGGTGCAGCTCCAAATACGCTGTCGGTTGTTTGTGGAAAAAAGATTGGAATTCCTGCCAACCGCAGTTTATTCGTGAAAGGATCCACATTGACAGGATGGACCGACGGCAACAACACTTACGCTATCGGTGACTCTGTAGAAATGAAATCAGACATCACACTCACCCCTATATTCAAAGCTAACACCAAGACACTGGCAGACCGCGGAGATGCGCTCACGCTGAAATGGTTTACATGCAGTATCGGCGGAGTGCCAACATATGCTTTAGAAGGTTCGGGGAATGCTGTTGGCGCAATGGTACAACAGGCAACTATTGATGGAGAATCCATCGATGTGGCTTGTCTTATTGATGCTGCAAATGGCAAATTCACCAATGCGAACTGGTCTGATTGGGCACAAGTAAACAGTGGTACCATAATAAGAATACCGGCAGGGAAAGGTTCCAAACTGGAATCATTCGCATACGGGGCATTTGGTGCATCAGGCAAGACGGCCACGACCATTGACGGGCTGAGCGACTACACTAGTTCCACCACACTGAACTACGATTACACAGGAGTGAAAGACGACACAATGAAAATAGTTGTAGGAAACGATGCTGGCTATATCCGCTATATTCAGATGAGCTATACGAAACCCGAAAAGACTTCATATAATGATGACGTAACCGTAACATGGCCAAACAATCTTGGAACAAGCAACCCTTCTACCGGGGAAGTGAGCATTGACGGTGCATTCACCATCACAAGTAACACCGTGGGAAGTAATTTGACCATTGCAGGCACGGGAACAGATGGTACAAACACATACAACTACACCAAATACCAACCGGTCACGAGCAATGCTGTGGCAGGCGCGAATGGAACGAATATCGATTTCATGATAACACCATCAAAGGGACTGACATTCACACCATCAGAACTTACATTCAGTGCTACACGCTTCGGAACTGACGGAGGTTTCTTTGACATCTATTATGTGAAAGATGGCAAAGAAGTATTGCTCCAATCCGGATTCAAACCGGGTAGAGCCACAAAAAGTCCTGCCTATACGAATGCCAGCATCGCATTATCTGACACTCTGGCTTCGTCGGGAGAATGTTTGATAAGATTTTATCTGTACGGTCTGGGCAACACGAAACAGTTCGGGCTATACGATGTAAAGATAAAAGGCAAAGTAACCGGAACGTTGACTCCGGTTAAGAAATTCTCACTCACCACAACAGTCAGCCCGACTGCAGGCGGAAGCATAACCAAGAAGCCAAGCGCTGATGAATACGACAATGGCACGGAAGTGACGCTGACCGCGACACGTAACTTCGGCTACAAGTTTGTTGGCTGGAATAATACCGAAACAGGCAATGTCGTGTCTACCGATGCCACAATCGTACAGACCATGACCGCCAACACACAACTCACAGCCAAATTCGAAGCTATAAAGACCTACTCGCTGACAACCGGCGTGACTGGTGGGGCAAACAATTACATGGTGTCACTGTCTCCGTCACCAACCCTGATTGACAGCAAGAACATGTATGAGGAAGGTACTAACGTAACACTTACTGCATCAAGCAACCCGCTGCTGAAATTCACAAACTGGAACAGTGGCGAGACCACAAGCACCATAGTCGTGACAATGGACAAAGACCAGACATGCACAGCCAGCTATGACGCAACAGACTATATCGCAGGTTGGGACTTCTACAAATCAGAAAGCCCGGCCGCATTCAAGTCTGACAACAATGATGCTACAACATTAATAATGAGAACCGCTGACGGCACCACCAGCAGTTGGCTTGCCAAAGGCTTTGAACAAGGCGGGTATGAAAATCGCAATGCTGCCGTGAACTGGCAGAAGCTAACTGACAAGTATTACTTCCAGACATGTATAAATGCGTCTGCATTCACAAATATCAAGGTGACAAGCTCCATGCTCTACAATTACAACGCTTATCAAATTCAGAATGTGGAGTATTCTCTCAACGAAACAGATTGGACCAAAGTGGGAAGCATGGACCTATCCACATCAGCAAAGACATGGGTTGACAGCACATTCTCTCTTCCAATAGCAGCCAACAACCAGGAAAAGGTCTACATTCGTTGGATTCCTGATTACACATCCTCCATAAACGGAACAACCGCTACAAACGATGGTACCACCATCTCCGGCATATATATCACCGGTGACAAGAAGTTTGTCAACGACGGCGTGGCTCCGGTATTGGTGTCACAACTTCCTGCTGCCAATGCTACAGACATAACGAACAGTGGCAAGATCGTACTAACATTTGATGAGAAGGTAAAAATAAGCAATGGTGCTTACGGCGAGATTTTGCAGGAAGGCAAGACTGCGGGTTCAAGTAACAAATCTGAATATCAGAAGATTACGCCAACAGTTACGGGCAAGACCGTCACATTCCCATACAACAGTCTGTCATATTCAAGCAATTACACATTTAATATTGCAGCAAATTCTATTGGAGACTTAGGAGATAACTATATCACTTCAGCCATCTCAATCAGCTTCACCACCAAGTCTCATCCCGTAATCACAAAGGGATTGTATGATTTCATCGTACCCGATAACGGTTCTCTTACCGATGCCATCGCAGCAGCCGGCAACCGTGCCGACAAGACCGTGCGTTACCGCATCTTTGTGAAAAAGGGAAGTTACGAGTTGAAGGGCGATGGCAATACCATCACGGTAGATTCAAATGCCGGCACCACTGCCGCAAGTCCGATAACAACAATCGGTTCTCCTAACATTTCCATCATCGGCGAGGATGAAGACAACACCTTGATTTGGAACCTGCCTGCATATGAAGGCATCGGCGTAACCGCTACAATACAACTCACCAGTGCCGCCACCGGAACATACATGCAAGACCTCACATTGCAGAATAAATATCCTTATGGCAACACAACAGGCCGTGCCGTGTCTCTACAAGACAAGAGCAACAAAACTATCTGTAAGCAGGTAAAACTGCTGAGCTATCAGGACACATACTACAGCAATAACAACAGTTCTCGTTTCTATTGGGAAGATAGCGAACTGCACGGAGTGGTCGACTTCCTATGCGGTGGCGGTGATGTGTTTTACAACGCATGCAAATTATATGTCGAGGCACGCGGCGGCAACGGTCAGGTAATCTGCGCCCCCGGCACGCCTAAGAAATATGGCTACGTGTTCAGTAATTGTTCCATAGACGGAGATGCGGGCGCCAACGGCAACTACTATCTGGGGCGTCCGTGGGGTGCAGATATCCGTGCACAGTATATCAACACCACTATGGGTATCATCCCGACCACATCGGGGTGGACTGAAATGAGCGGCGGTTACCCAAAGATAATGGCTGAATATAACAGCGTGACATCATCCGGCACGTCCGTAGACCTGAGCGGACGTAAGAAGACATTCGCCGACACACACACCAACGAACCCACACTCTTGGCAGCAGATGCAGCTGAGTATACCATCAGCAATGTGATGGGCAGTGATGACGAATGGGATCCAACCTATTATACAGAACAGGCTATTGTTCCTCAAAGCGTACAAATCAGCAATGGCAACCTCACATGGAACAACAGCGACTATGTATATTGCTATGCTGTATGCAAAAACGGGAATGTGATTGCATTCACCACATCCAACACATACACTGTGCCGGCAGATGCAACGCCGACGGACTTATTCTCTGTCCGTGCCGCTAACGAATACGGCGGGCTGAGCAGAGCTTCAGAAACAGCGTCAATATCTACAGGCATCAACGAAGTTACGACATCTGATACTACGAACAGTTCTTACTATAATCTGCAAGGTATCCAGGTGAACAAAACTTATCGGGGTATCGTCATCAAAGTGGTATCTACGAATGGCGGAAACAAGAAAGTTTCAAAGATAATGAAGTAACAAATTTTTTATACATTTATTTTATTAATTTTTTTAATTATCACTGAAAGACTGTTGCTGTGAAGTAACGGTCTTTTTTTATTATTAATTTTGTAAAATGAATAAAAAGCAGTATTTTTGCCAAAGGAAATAAAGTCAATTATGTATAGAATATATCTGATGCCAAAATACATATTCACATTACTTTTATTCAGTTACGCTTTTATCGTAACTGCGCAGCCGGTTTGTACCAGCAAGACATTCAGCGTAAAAGAGGGGCTCACTACCAATCTGATTACGGATATCAAGCAGACACAGGTTGGTATGCTGTGGCTAAGTTCATGGAATGGGCTATATAGCTACGATGGATATACGTTCACTTCATTCAAGGAAAATCCAAACCAAAAGCAAATACTCTCCACGCGCTCATTAACCTCAATGAAAATCAACAAATATGGAGACATCTGGTGCAAAACATACGACAACCGCATATACCTTTTCGATTGCGAGAAATGCGAATTCATCGATGTCAGCAAACTCATAAAAGAGAAATCGGGTATTAGTGCCCAAATAGGGAATTTCTATTCCCTGCCAAACGGGCATACATGGATAACATTCAGAGGGGGCAAATATCTGCGCATTGATGACAGTAAGATAAAATCGGGCGAAGGTATAGAAACATTTGGAAGTAAAGGACAAATTGCCAACAAGATAGAAGAGGACAACAAAGGACGGGAGTGGATTTTTTCAAATAAATGGCTGAGCCTATATAGAAATAAGTTTCATCATCCATCACATATTGACTATATGTGTCAGGATGGAAAGTATGTCTATTTCGCATCACCCGAAGGATATTTTGGTTTTTATCTTCCGGGATTCAAAAGACTAAAAGCGGTAACACTGCCACAAGGTGCTAGCAAAATATCAGAAATAACCTCAATAGGCGGCGGTCGAATTGCCATTGCATCAAACATCGGTATCCTGATATACAACAGAAATAACGGACTGGTGCGAACCATATCCATACAACTTCCTTCGCAACCATCTCCTTCAATAAAGAAGATGTTTGTAGACAGCCACCATCGAATATGGGCTTTCCCAAAGGATGCAGACGGTGTAATATTGATAAGTGCCAATGGTGACAACCGGAAGTGGATGCAAGCTATGTTACCCGACAAAACTTCGGAAACCACGAGTAAGGAACCATTCTTTCACGAAGACCGCAACGGTGTGATATGGATAATTCCAAATGGCGGGACTTATTCTTATTACGATGAAAGAAAACATAACCTCGAACCATTCCGTTTGGAGACAAATAGCGGTGACAACAGGACATTACCGCATATTTCCAAGTATTTTGTCGACTCCAAGGGAAATGCTTGGGTAACAGGATTGCACAACATCACAATATTATGCTTCGAACAGCAAAACTTCATATATCACGATTTAAACAATGACGATGCGCGCGCGTTGAGCTATGACAAAAACGGAAACCTGCTTGTCGGCACATACAATGGAAAGTTAATTATCATCGACAAAACTGGGAATTGGATATTTAACAAGAAGATATCAACATCGGGTATCTATACCATTTTCATCGACAGTAAAAACCGGTTATGGATTGGGACAAAAGGCGATGGTATTTTCTTGGCTTATGGGAACTACCGGAATTTGTCGATAAAGAGATTCATACACAAAGACACAGACAAATGGTCTCTTGGAAACAACAATATATATGACATAAACGAAGACACACACGGACGAATCATCATCGGCACCTATGGTGAAGGACTGAACATTGTTGACGAAGCCGACGGTAAAATCAGGTTTTTGGGCAGCCACAACATACTACAAGGATTTGGCAAAGACTGTATCAATGTGAGGCGACTAACCGTAACAGGAAACGGGGTTATCCTGGCCGCCACCAACGGCGGTATTGTCACTTACTCAGACAGATACGTCGACCCTTCACACATCCGGTTCTATCACAGCCGCCACATCCAGGGTAAAGCGTCATCCATACTAACATCCGAGGTGATGCTTACATTTCCATCGCGTACAGGCAAGATTTTTGTAAGTACAAGAGGAGGGGGGATACAGACTATAGAGACAAAAAATCTACTACAAGACAATCTGAAGCTGAAGTTATTTGAAATGTCTGAAAAAGACGAGGGCACATTACAGTCATTCTTGGAAGACAACAACGGATACATCTGGATGATAAGGGAAAGTAGCATCGACAGATATGACAGCCGTAATGGGAAATTTGATATCTATGACAGCAATAATATACCAGAGGGTACCGCTTTCACAGAATCCAGACCTGCCTATCTTCCTGCCCTGCACACAGTGGTGGTGGGCGTCAATGGAGGAATCATGACATTCGACCCGGAAAACATACATAAAAGCAACTATTGCCCAAAAATTGTGTTCACCAAAGTGCAATATCAGGGAGAGATCGTTACCTGCCCGATATTGGGTATGAAACTACTGGACATACCGGCAGACAAACGTGACATAACTGTATATTTCTCAGCGCTCGACTACTCAATAAACAATAACATACGATATGCCTACCGCATTGAGGGCGTAGACCGAGAATGGAACTATACAGACAAGACACACAGTGCCTCGCTAGCCCACTTGCAAGCCGGGCATTATACATTGGTGGTAAAAAGTACCAATGCGGACGGTGTGTGGATGAACAACGAGACACGTCTGGACTTCCATGTCCAGCCACATATTTGGGAAACGACATGGGCAATGATTATTTATCTTGCCCTGGCAATTCTTTTAGTCTATTACGCGCTCCTGGTATACCGCCGCCACAACCGAGAAATCATGGAGCGGCAGATGAACGAGCAGCGTCTCAACTTCTACACAGACATATCCCATCAGCTGCGCACCCCGCTCACATTGATTCTAGGACCGGTAAAGGAAGTTATAGACAACGAGCCACTCACTGAAATATCTAGAAAGTATCTGACCTTTGTACTTAATAACTCAAAACGGATGTTAAGTCTGCTCAACCAAGCTCTCGACCTGAAGAAAATGCAAGAGGACAACGGGCACGTGGATCTGTCGCCAGATGACATTTTGGATAACGAGAATCAGATATTGGAACATGTAAAACCAATAACTGCCGAGGAGCTGTTGCGACCAGAGAGAAAAGTACGCCTGCTCATCGTGGAGGACAATGATGAATTGAGATACTATCTATTCAATGCCCTCGCAAGAGATTATGATGTAATGGAAGCCAGAAACGGAGAAGAAGGTCTTGACATGGCTGTAAACCGTCAACCGGAGTTTATCATTACTGACATAATGATGCCTGAGATGGATGGCATGACAATGATACGCAGAATCAAAGCTGACCATAGCGTATGCCACATACCAATTATTGTGTTGTCTGCCAAGACTGCAATGATATACAAAATTGAAGGCATGAAAGAAGGTATCGACGACTATATCACAAAACCATTCAGCGTGGAATATCTCAAGTCACGAATGCACAATATAATAGAAAAACGACGTTCGTTACAACAAGCTTATATCAACAACCTGTCGACCACAGAAAGCAATGATGAGATTAAGCTAAACATGCCGGAAATGGACAATACCGACAAGACATTAATAAGAAAAATAGTAAACTATCTGAACGAGAATGCAGCCAACTCAGAACTGCGTGTGGCAGATATCGCACGCAACATGGGGCTCAGCCAGACTGTTCTCTATGGCAAAATGAAAAGTATAGTGGGCATGGCTCCTGGCGACTTTTTGCGTCATGTGCGTATGGAGAAAGCCAAACAGATGGTTGCCACCACACAACTATCATTTGCTGAAATAGCATTTGCTGTAGGATTCGCAGATCCGAAATATTTCAGCAGATGTTTTAAGTCGGATATCGGAATGACCGCAAAAGAATATCGCACAAAATATAAGAAATAAAACAATTGCTATTATGGAATCAATAAAGACGAGAAGAACAATAAGAAAATATTCTGACAAGGATGTCTCACAAGAACTGCTTCACCGACTATTAGAAGAAGCAATGCGAACTCAGACAATGGGTAACCTGCAACTTTACAGCGTAATAATTACCCGAGACACAGAAATGAAAGAACAATTGGCACCGGCTCATTTCAACCAGCCAATGGTTGAAGGTGCGCCTGTTGTACTGACAATATGTGCAGACTTCCGCCGCACCAGCATTTGGGCAGAAAACCGCAAGGCAATACCCGGATATGGCAATTTCCTTTCTTTTATTAACGCCGCGACAGATGCACTGCTCTTCACACAGACATTCTGCAATCTGGCGGAAGAAGAAGGATTGGGATGTTGCTTCCTGGGCACTACCGTCTACATGCCACAGATGATTATCGATGTACTCAAATTACCACGTCTGGTGATGCCCGTATCGACAATCACATTAGGATGGCCAAATGAAGCCCCCGCCCTATCCGACCGTTTACCACTGGAATCAATAATTCACAATGAGACTTATCTAGACTATACGCCTGAGGCTATTGATAAATACTATGGTCCGAAAGAAGCATTAGAGGAAAACAAATATTTCTGTGAGATCAACAATAAGGAAACTCTCGCCCAAATATTCACAGACATCCGTTACACAATGAAAGACAACGAGATGATGTCGGATGGAATGATGGAAGCATTGAAGAGGCAAGGATTTATGGGAAAATAAAGAAAGGTTGCGCATAAATATTATTATGGCGCAACCTTTTTAAATTTTTATATTTCCCCAATCTTATTCAACGATTGGCTTATACTTAGGAACTAGTACTTTCATAAACAACCATGCAACAAGGTACGCAAACGCGCAAACTCCGAACATTATGGCATAAGCAGGTGCCACATCGCCACTATTTGTTGTACGGTAAAAATCCTCCAAACGTCCTGCCATGATCTGAACAAATACGCCACCAAGGCCACCGGCAGCAGCACCGATACCGGTTACAGAGCCTACGGCTTTCTTAGGGAACATATCTGATACTGTGGTAAACAAGTTCGCAGAAAATGCCTGATGTGCAGCACCGGCAATACTGATAACTGCTACTGCTGCAACAAGACCAGTCATACCGTCAAACTTGGCGACAGTCTGCGTGAAGACAAGTAGCAATGGGAAAAATCCTATAATCAGTAATGATGTCATGCGTGCCTTGTAAGTGTGCCATCCCTTGTTAATGAACGACATGGGAAGAGCGCCACCATAAACAGAACCAATGATGGCGATGCCAAACACCACGAATGTTGAAATCATGACGGTATATTTGGTATCTTCAGGAGACATTCCCGCACAGAACTGCTGTTTGATATATGTTGGCAACCAAAAGAGAAGAAACCACCAGATACCGTCTGTCATGAATTTACCCATTACAAATGACCATGTCTGACGGTAAGTAAGCATCTTGTACCAAGGTATTTTCTTTGCAGGAACATCAGTTGCAACCTTGACTTCCTCTTTTACAGGTTCCTCGTCACTGTTTATGTAATCAAACTCAGCATTATTTATTCTTCCTTTTTTCAACATGTCTGCTGGAGAAGCATACATCTTGTGCCAGAATATCAACCAAATAAAACCGATAAGGCTGGTAATGATAAACGCCATCTGCCAGCCATGCAGACAACCTAGAAACAAATGATTTCCAACATTAGGATTCCATGCCGCCAGGATTGGAGGTATGATGAGAGCACAAATCATTGCGCCCACGTTAGAACCAGAATTGAATATACCTGTTGCGAGAGCACGCTCCTTCTTAGGAAACCACTCGGCAACAGTCTTGATGGATGCCGGGAAATTACCAGCCTCACCCGCCCCGAAGAGTCCGCGGGCTGCCAAGTGCGCACCAAGGCTCTTGCCTGCTGCTGCGCTGAAGAATCCGGCTATTGACCATAATATCAATGATGCGGCAAGTCCGAGTTTGGTTCCAATTTTATCTATGACAAAACCTATGACAAGCGTAAAACCTGCATAGAATGCAGTAAATACAGATGTAAGGATTGAATAGTCGGTAGACGTCCAACCAAATCCGTTTGGATCACAGAAATAGTCCTTCAGATAACCGATGACATTACGATCCATATAGTTGACCGTTGTCGAGAACAGCAGGAGACCTGCAATCGTCCAGCGGTATTTTGTCATCGCACTACCGGCTGTACATTGATTAGAATTACTCATCATTTGTTTTAATTTAGGTTTTAAGTTGTTTTATTTCATATCAGGAATCTTTACGATTTGCATGTCGCCATAATCCAAATTTTCGCCAGCCATACCCCAAATGAATGAGTAATTGGTCGTGCCTGCCGCGCAATGCACTGACCATTGAGGGGAGATCACCGCCTGCTCATTGTGCAACCAAATTGGGCGTGTCTCTTGTGGTTCACCCATGATATGGCAGATTGTCTGGTCTTCAGGCACATTAAAATAGAGATATGTCTCCATGCGGCGCAGGTGGGTATGCGCAGGCATTGTATTCCACACGCTGCCAGTCTTCAGTTCGGTGAGTCCCATCTGCAACTGACAAGTATGCACGCCAGCCACGCCATCGATAATGAGTTGGTTGATGACACGGTCATTGCTGCCTGCCAACGAACCCGCCTTGATTATTTTTGCCTCTTTCATCGTAACCTTTTTAATTGGATAGTTCACATGGGCAGTGGCGCTGTTTATATAGAATTTAGCCGGCTTTGTGGCATCAACAGAAGTAAAGGTAATTTCATACTTGCCACGACCTACATATAAAGCTTCCTTATATTTCAGGTCATAAGCTTTTCCATCAATGGTAACAACACCGTCGCCTCCAATATTGATGATTCCCATTTCACGGTTATCAAGAAAATGTTGGGTTTTAAACGGTTCAATGCTCTCTAATTTCAATGGAGCGCCAACTGGTTCCGCACCACCGATAACAAAACGGTCATACATTGAATATACGAAATTGATTTCGCTTGGAGCGAACACTTTCTCAATAAGGAAATCCTTACGCAGACGTTGCGTATCATAAGATTTTGCGTCGACAGGATTGGCTGCATAGCGCACTTCACAATGTGTGGTCTGTGCCATACCGAATGTTACGGTAAGGCAAAGGGCCAATGTTATTAGAACCTTCTTCATCTTCATTATATTTAATTTTGTCACAAGGCTAAAGTATCAACTAATTATGAATTAGCTTTGTGCGGATTCTTTCTCACTTTTTATTATCTGGCGGCGGTTGAATAGCATCATGGAGAGTGTAATAATTACCAAGACAGCAGGACCGACATACTTGATATAGCAAGTCAGCTTGTATATCACCCATCCGAAAAGTGAAGCCGCGAAATCGAGTGCTCCACCAGAGAATCCGTCTGGAATCTTGGCGGCAACATCATGCGTAACAGCAAAAACATCATTTGCGGCCTTGGTGAAATCACCTGCCATATCGGTTACGAAATAAAGTCCGAAGATAAGTGCAACTAGTCCGATAATAAAAGTCTTCACCACATTACCCTTGGTTATAGGCAGCACGATAGGAAAGAGATAAAACAGTCCTGCTAACGATGCCAATGGCAAGAACTGGTTTCCGGGCAATACAACAGCGAGAAACAATACAGTAGGAATGAGAAGCAGACTGACCACCAATGTGGTAGGATGACCGATGACCAAAGCCGGTGTCATACCTATATTAACAGACTTACCATGAAATTTCTTCTCAACGAGGACCTTTGTCTTTTCTGATATTGGCATCAATCCGTCTATAAAGAGTCTTGTGATTCGTGGAATAAGTTCCATCACTGCACCCATTGTCACACCAAGGAAGAGTATGCCCTTTACATTCTGTTTAGCGAGAAGTCCAATCAGACAGCCTACTATAACACCCAGAACCAACGGTTCACCAAGCACGCCAAACTTTTTTTTCAGTCCTTCTGCATCAATGTCCAGTTTGTTGAAACCCGGAATTAGGTCGAGCAACTTGTTGATGACAATCGCAAATGGAACAAGGCTCTGACTGAAAGGTTGTGGAATGGATATTCCGTTCATATTCTCATAATAACCCTGGAATTTCTTTGCAGTCAAGTCAGCCATCACCATAGTGATAATATAGCATACGATAGCTGCGAAATAGCCCCACAGCAGACTTTGGTCCATTACGAAATACGTCACGGCACCGATAAATGCGAAATGCCAGTAGTTCCAAAGGTCAATGTTCACTGTGCGGGTGGTCTTTGTAATAAGCATCAAAAAGTTCACACCTAGGCAAATCGGTATAATCAATGCACCGACGGCTGTATTGTATGCCACAGAAGCGGCAGCAGGCCACCCCATATCAAACACATTGAGTTGGAGATGATAGATTTCAGCCACAGCTTTGAGAGGTTCGTTGAAGTTTGTTGTAAGCAGAGCCGTAACAATGCCCAAACCCACGAAACCGACACCCACATATAGACCTGATTTAAGAGATTTTCCAAAACTCAACCCTATGCATAAGCCGATTATTGTAAAAAGTATTGGCATCATCACACTCGCGCCAAGACTGATAATGTAACTAAATACTTGTTCCATAAATATTTTTTTGTTTTGTCATTTGTAAATAGTCAAAAGAGTTTCTTTATAGTTGTAGTTTAAACTTTTGGCAAAGATACAACTTTTTATTTAATAACAAATGAATTTGGAGGTAAAGTTTAACTTTATAACCTCCCGGTCCCTCCCATGGGAGGGACCGTAGCAGATATTAATCTTGGAAATACACTCGCTTCACGCGATTGCTTATCCCTGTAAGAACTTCGTAAGGTATTGTGTCAAGTACATCGCTCAGCACAGTCACAGGCAGATTATCTCCGAATAACTCCACGCTGTCACCTTCGTGGCAGTCGATATCAGTTACATCGATCATCGCCACGTCCATACAAATATTGCCCACATATTCCGCTTTCTTACCATTCACCAGACAATAGCAATGGCGATTACCAAGATAACGGTTCAAGCCGTCGGCATATCCTATTGGTATGGCGGCTATCACGCTGTCGTGTTCAATCGTTCCCTTGCGGCTATAGCCCACGGTATCACCAGCTGTGACCTTGCGCATTTGCAATATTGTAGTCTTCAGAGTGCTCACGTTATTTATTATCTCATTGTTACGTGAGTTTATTCCATAAAGTCCCAGCCCCAACCGGCACATATCCATCTGACGCTCAGGAAAATGCTCTATACCCGCAGAGTTGTCTATATGGCGCAAAATCTTGTGGTCGAACGCAGCCTGCAACTTCTTGCTGCCCTCATCAAACAGGGAGAACTGCATAGCAGAAAATTCATCGAAGCCGTCGCTGTCTGAGCCCACAAAGTGTGAGAACACAGAGCGGGGGATGATAGCATTCTGATGTGTCAGGCGTTCGATCAACAAGTCCATATCCTCTTTCGGATTAAATCCCAGTCTGTGCATACCGGTATCCAGTTTGATGTGTACCGGGAATCCCGTCACGCCCTCTTTCTCTGCAGCTTTGACAAGTGCTTCGAGCAGACGGAATGAATATACTTCCGGTTCCAAGTCATAATCAAACATTGTCTTGAATGCCGTCATCTCAGGATTCATTATCATGATATTTGATGTAATGCCGTTTTTACGCAGCGTCACGCCCTCGTCAGCAACAGCCACGGCAAGATAATCCACGCGATGGTCTTGCAGTGTCTTGGCTATTTCCACGGCACCTGCGCCATAACCGTCGGCTTTTATCATGCACACCAGTTTGGTAGAAGGTTTCATAAACGAACGGTAATAGTTCAGATTCTTAACCACAGCATTAAGGTTCACGTCCAATGTTGTCTCATGCACTTTCTGGACTAGTAGTTCCGTCAACTGATCGAAACCAAACTTACGTGCACCTTTCAGTAGTATGACCTCATCACGAAGAGACCGGAACACAGCACTGCGCATAAACTGCTCCACGCTGCCGAAGAAGAATTTCTCGGATATTTGTATCTCGTAGGCCTGTTCGCACAACTGCGGGCCTATTCCTATAAATTTCACTACGCCACGCTTGCGAGCCAAATCTGAGACCTCCCGATAAAGGTCGGCAGGTTGCTCGCCACTCTGATAAATATCACTCAATATCAACGTGCGGCGACGTCCTTTGTGGTCAGGGCGGCGATTCATGAAGTCAAGGGCTATATCTAATGAATTGATATCTGAATTATACGAGTCGTTAATTAATGTACACCCGTGCTGGCCCTCTTTCACTTCCAACCTCATTGCCACCGGTTCTAATAGCTGCATTCGCTCATCCAAATCGTCAGACGACAAGCCCAGATTTAACGCCACAATAGCGCAAAAAACAGAATTGGTTATTGAGGCATCGTCAATAAATGGCAACGAATACCAATTCTCACTTCCCTTATATATATATGAAACGGTCGACATCGTCTCTTTTTTCTCTATTGACTTCACAAAGAAAGGGACCTTTTTGTCCTTGCGTGACCACGCAAGCCTCTTGCCCTTATAGTCATATTCCTCTATTACGCCACCCACCACATCATCGTCCGCATTATAGACAATCATTTCAGCATCGTGGAAGAGCACCATCTTTTCACGGCATTTATCATCCTTTGACTTGAAGTTCTCCTGATGTGCTGTGCCAAGATTTGTGAGCACAGCTATTGTTGGCTGAATGATGGCACGCAGTGCCAACATCTCGCCCGGCTTACTGATACCGGCCTCGAACACGCCCACCTGAGTCTGCTCATTTATCAGCCATACCGACAGAGGCACACCTATCTGCGAATTATAACTGCGTGGAGAACGGGTGACAAACATCTGAGGTGAAAGCAACTGATACAACCATTCCTTAACCATAGTTTTCCCGTTAGAACCGGTGATTCCAACGATAGGAATATTAAACTCGTCACGATGTCGCTCAGCCAACCGCTGCAAGGATTCCAAAGTGTCTACAACTTTCAGAAAATTCGCCTCAGGATAATCAGATGCATATCCCGTTGGCACATTCATTACTACGAAATTTCTTACTCCGCGACGATACAACTCCGGAATGTAGTTATGACCATCGTTACGCTCCGACTTGAGAGCAAAAAAAAGGGTCTCCTCTGGAAAACAGAGCGAGCGGCTATCAGTGAGAATAAAACCTACATTAGCATCACTGTCGCCATAACGTCGCGCACCTATCAGTGTGGTAACTTTTTCAATAGTATACGTCATTATATTAATGATATTTTAATTTGATGCAAAGATAATGCAAAACATTCGAATGTAAAAAAGTAAAAGGGTAAAAAAGTAAAAACATCCACCTTTAAGAATCTTTTCATTATATATTCATTCCTAATAACATATCATCTGTCAGAATTCCAGCTCTGGATATTTCCGTGCGAGCTCCGCCATTTGCCTTTTTGTCTTCTCCTGAAACATCTTATATTCTGCAGACTCCGGATGAAAAGGCTTGTGTCCAAGAGCCTCTCTTATAGGACGCCATTCGTCCAAGAACGTAAAAGTCTCCGGCGCAAAATACATCTCCGCAAAACGTTGCCAAATATACTCAACAGCCTGCTCGCTCGGATGGAGCATATCTTCTTTATAGAAACGGTAGTCACGCAACTCATCATTCACAATCTCGTAAGCAGGAAAATACGCCACTATATTTGGATATTTCCGGCAAAGCATGTCAGTAGCTAAGAGCAGTGTTGCCTTAGACAACTGGCTTCCATGAAACCCATATTTAGAGTATCGTATCGGACTCACCGTAACGATAATTTTCACATCCTTGTATCTTTCAGTCAATATATCCACTGTACGTGAAAGATAATCCAAGCACTCATCCATGCTCAGCACCTTTTCCTGGAACAGACGCTGGGGGCGTTTCTGGCAGTTGTCCACAATCTCCCCCGTCTCATTCAATATGTACACATGGTTTGTGCCCAATGTAAGCACCGCCACGTGAGGAGTCTCGTCTGTCTTTTGAACCGTATGCAAAATGCTTGCAGGATTGTACATCACGCCAAACGGATTCACCGTAGCGCGGAACTTTTCTTCCACAAACCGTTGTCCGATATTGTCGGCGAAGCACGACCCTACAAATAGCATCCGTTCGCATGGAGGAATTACAAATTCCCCTCTGTCTATATTCACTATCGTTCTGAATTCCATATCACCGGCATCTTCTTATTTTACAAAGGTAATACAAATCAAAGAAAAACAAAACATATTCATCAATTTCTTTTTACGCATTATAGCGAGAAAACATTTTAGCGGCCGTGGCTATTACGCAATTCATACAAAGAGATTCTGCAAATATTGTCATTTGTTTTTGCATATAAAAGATACCGCATCTTAATGGCCTGAAAATTTTCCATAAAAGAGGAATTCCCATCTACTAAAACCCATTTAGGAGAATAGTTGACAATTGATTCTTTCTCATTTATCGATTTATCATTATCAAGCATCCAACAACAAAAGAACCGATTGCACGGAACAATTTTATTATATGGTAAAAACTCCATATAATGATTCCCTGAAGAACACAAGTTATAGCACCAAATATCATTTCTTTCATTGAAAGGGATCTTGGATACCATTTTCTTTGTTTCTTCATAGAATGAATACTCCTTTTTATTTCCTTTTACCAACTGTTTAGAACAATTACAGGTTGAATCCATCCAACCTTGAAACGGGAATAGAGCCATAATACATAACGCGAAAACCTTATTTTTATTGTTCACCAACAATATTACAGTAAGCGTTATCAATGGCACCAAGACGATATTATAATGCATGAAATTTCTATTACCTATAAGAAATAAAGATAAAATTGAAATGGGAAACATTGTAAAAACAAGATTCCTATATTTCACACTCTTCATGCAAAAACAGAAACAAAAAACAAAAATATATAAACACAAGCTCATTTTTAACGGTGATCGGTAAAAACCCAATATGCTGCCTGAATAGATACGATTAAATATATAGTTGCCATAAATAAAATCATTGAAACAATTATTATAGACGAAATACAATATTACCGGCACCAATACCACCAATGTCCCACAAATGAAGATTAATACATTTTGTAGCAACTGCACATACCGTCTCTGCATAAGCATATACATAAATACCCCGAATACGATTGCACCAATCTGAGATACCGCATCATTTATTCTAGTAAGCAATACCACAGAGAAACACAATCCATATATAAAACTATAAGCCAACGGATGGCACATCCTATTTCCACACAAGTATTTTGTACTTAAGAATAAAGATACTGTGATATATGGTAACATCCAAAATTCGCACTGATTGCCTTCCTCAATAAAACCGCTCAAAACAAACAAAAATATAATTGACATCAAGAAAGACATCCCATAACCCCCAAACAAGCGTGATGTCTTATAGATAAACAGCACGGCGAATGACAGCGAAATTATTTGCAAAAGGAAAATTCCCTGTCTTCCCGACATGATTAACTGCCCCAACGCA
>OBMA010000879.1_pt1 | contig 18311 bp, 19 predicted proteins | sample 1539141 | NCBI WGS metagenome assembly OBMA01 (sample SAMEA3991484, study PRJEB22521) | metagenome | biome: anthropogenic terrestrial biome; feature: sewage plant; material: raw primary sludge | place: Sweden | collected 2012-09-26 | reverse complement strand
CAAAAACCCAAGAAGGAAAAGTCGCGCGACATGAAGCGGGTAGAGGAGGAACTCTCCGACCTGCTGATGGCCGCCGTGGAAGTGCGCGTCAAAAAGCGCGTGAAGCGGGCAGGGCGCATGGAGGACATGGGCGAGCTGGCCATCCAGTTTGGTTCTCTGGAAGAACTCAACGGCCTGATCGAGCGCCTGCGGGGCTGAGCTGCCCGCATCTTTTTGGCCCCGCGTGGATGGGCCAGCCGCAGGGCTTGCGCCCGCCTTGCGCGCCCGCGTTGACAGCCTGCCGGGCCAGACTGTGAACTTTGCCACGCGCCGGGCCGTTGCCTGGGGCTGAACCCCTCGGCCTGCGCAGCCAAGCCGCCTACACTGCTGCGCTGCAGGGCGGCCGCAAGAAGCGCCGTACTGCCTTCTTCCAGCCCCGGCCATGCACCACCTCTTCATCCATTGCACCGCCTTGCCTGCACCCACAGCGTGCCGGGGCGGGGTGCCACCTGCCACCGCGGGGGCATGGGCATGACGTTGCGCCTGCCCTGGCCGCTACCGGCCTTGCTGGCCTGGGCTGCGGCCTGGCTCTTGTTCATTGCCTTGCAGCCCCTGGTGGCGCCGCTGTGGGCCCTGCTGCTGCCTTGCCTTTTGGGAACGGCTGCCAGCGTATGGGGCGAGAGCTGGTGGCGGCGCGGCCTCATCGCCGCCGGGTTTCCGCTCTCGCTGGCCTTGGTGGGCGGAGTGGCGTTGCCCGCTTGGGCCTGGCTGGTTCCGCTGGCCTTGCTGATGCTGGTGTACCCGCTCAATGCCTGGCGCGATGCGCCCGTGTTCCCCACGCCGCGCCACGCTTTGAAGGCGCTGCCTGCCCAGGCGCCGCTGGCGCCTGCTGCCCGGGTACTGGATGCCGGTTGCGGCCTGGGTGACGGCCTGCTGGCGCTGCGCGCAGCCTATCCGCAGGTGGCGCTGGACGGCATCGAATGGAGCTGGCCGCTGCGCGTGGCCTGCGCGTTGCGCTGCCCGTGGGCCCGGGTGCGCCGCGCCGATATGTGGAAGACCGACTGGAGCGGCTACCAGATGGTGTACCTGTTCCAGCGGCCCGAAAGCATGGCCCGCGCTGCCGCCAAGGCCCAGGCCGAGATGGCCCCCGGCACCTGGCTGGTGAGCCTGGAATTTGCCGTGCCCGGCGTGTTGCCCCATGCCCAGTTGCGTGCTCCGGGTGGCCGGGTGGTGTGGATTTATCGCCTGCCTTTGCGGGGACAGAGGAAGTGAACGCTATGGCATTGGTGCTTTGCCAGACTCACTGTGCAGCCCTGTGGAGGGGCCCTTAGGGTTGTAGAAAAGTCACAGCGGTTTGATACATTCCCACTTGGCGACATTTGCCAACACAACTTCCAGAAAACTCACAGTTTGAGGGGACTGCCTGACACGCTTGCGCACCGGGAGGGGGCGCACCGTGGCACCGATTCACCTTTCACCGCTCGCAACCCGTACCTTGTCTGCCCGCTTTGGTGCGCGCAGCAGGGCTGACGTCAGCTTTGGCTGGTAGCGTGCGGTGGGGGCTGCAGGGCTTTCTGACATCCCGTACATCGTTCTTGTAGGAAAAAAATGAAATCTCTTGCGCACTTTCGCCCCCGTCTGCTGTGGGTATTGACCTTGAGCGCGGCCTTGACCGGTTGCGCCAGCATGCAAAGCCACGACAAGCTGGCCAGCGATGTGCAGTCGGCAGGCCGCACCGGCGGCATTCCTGCAGCCTTGGCCCAGCTGGAAGCCTCTGCCAAGTCCGAGGACGATAAGACCGCGCTGCTCTACAACCTGGAGCGGGGCGAGCTGCTGCGCATGGACCGCCGCTACGAAGACAGCACCAACGCCTTCTTGCTGGCAGACATCAAGGTCAAGGAATGGGAAGAAACCGCCAAGACCAACCCTTCCAAGCTGATGGGCACGGTGGGCGCTGCGCTGATCAGCGAGCGGCTCAAGAACTACGAAGGCCAGGACTACGAAAAGGTGTGGCTCACCACCCGCCTGGCCATGAACCGCGTGGCCCTGGGTGATTTTGAAAACGCCCGAGTGGACATCAAGCGCACGCACGAGCGCGAGGCCATCATTGCCGAGTTCCGCTCCAAGGAAACCCTGGCGGCTGAAGAAGAAGCCAAGTCCAAGGGCGCCGCGGCAGGCGGCAAGGAGCTCAACGGCTACCCCGTCGAAACCTTGAACGACCCCGAAGTGCTGGCGCTGAAGAATGGCTACCAGAACGCCCTGAGCCACTACCTGGCGGGCTTCATGTACGAAGTGCTGGGCGAGTCCGGCCTGGCCGCTCCCGGCTACCGCAAGGCGATTGAGCTCAAGCCCGAAACCGGCGTGCTGGAAGAGGGCTTGCGCGGCCTGGACAACCGCACCAGCTTCACCTGGAAGCGCCGCCAGCGCATGACGGACGTGCTGTTCGTGGTGGAAGCGGGTGATGCGCCCGCCCGCAAGCCCAAGGCGTTCACCATCCCCGTGCCCACAGGCCGTGGCATGGTCACTGCCAGCATTTCCTACCCCGTGATTGAGCCCTCGAAAGACCCGCTGCTGACCACGCTGTCGGCCGCAGGCACCGACCTCAAGCTGGAAAAAGTGGTGGACGTGAACGTGATGGCCCGCCGTGCCCTGAAGGACGAAATGCCCGGCATGGTGCTGCGCGGCGTGACCCGTGCCATCGCCAAAGGCGTGATGCAGAACGAGTTGCAAAAGCGTGGCGGTCTGGTGGGTGGCCTGATTGGCGCTGTGGCCTCGGCTGCGACCGAGGTGGCCGATGACCGCATGTGGCGCATGTTGCCCGGCCGTGTCTACATCGCCCGCGGCTACCTGCCTCCGGGTGAGCACGTCGTCACAGTGAACGGCCGTGCGCTGCCTGACCCCGTCAAGATCGACGGCCAGTACGCTCTGGTGCCCCTGCGCCTGTACGAAAACACCGTGCTGATGGGCGACGTGGCCAGCTTGGGCAAGCTCGCTCCTGTGGGCTCTGTGCCCGTGGAAGCCGCAGCCCCTGCAGCCAAGCCTGCTGCCCGCACAGCCACACGCACCACGACCAGCAAGCCTGTGGCCAACTCCCGCACGGCTGCCCCGACACCTGCTGCTAAAAACTGAGCGCATACCGCCCAGTCCATTGGCCCATTTCACGATTTGTCTGAAGGAATCTTTTCAATGACCAACCGCATCTTCCTGAGCGCCCTGTGCGCCGCCTGCGTGGGTTTGGCCGGCGCTGCCGGCGCCCAGCAGCACGACCCCGCAACCCCTGCCGCCGTGGCCGCCAAAGTGGCCCTGCGCGGTGAAGCCAACGGCATCGCCGTGCGTGAAATGCGCCTGGTGCGCAAGAACGACATCCTGTCGGTGCAGGCCGACCTGTCCAGCTCCGTGCGCAGTGACCGCACCCTGTTCTACCGCTTCAAGTGGCTGGACAACGTGGGCAACCAGGTGGGCGATGGCGAGTCGTGGAAGCAACTCACCGTGCTGGGCCTGGGCCAGCAAACCATCAAGAGCGTGGCCCCCACCGGCGCGGCCGTGGACCTGCGCCTGGAAATGAACGTCGAGCCGCGCTGAAGCGCTGTTCACACAACGCATTGACCGTCTTGTAGAGAGAGAAAACACCATGCAACGCAACTTCCAGCGCACCGCGCTCATCGTGGCCTTTGCTGCCAGCACCCTGGCCTTGTCGGCCTGCCAGAACCTGTCTTCCCCTACCGTGCGTTTTGACCGCCAGGTCAACTACGGCGACGCCAAGGGCGTGGAGCTGGTGACCAACGAATTCGGTTCGTCCGACCTGCAGATGATTGCCGAGAAGATGACGGGCAGCCTGCTCGAAACCGGCATCTTCCAGGGCCGCCCCACGGTGACCATCTCCACCGTCAAGAACAAGACCAGCGAGTACATCGACACCACCAACGTGATGAACTCGATCCAGACCGCGCTGGTCAAGTCGGGCAAGGTGCGTTTCACGCGCTCCATCAACGAAATGCAGCAAGGCGTGGACGAGCTGCAGCGCCAGAACCAGAGCGGCCTGTACAAGCAGAACACCACCGCCAAGGTCGGCCAGATGACGGCGGCCAAGTACCAGCTTGAAGGCGAGCTGACCAGCATCGTCAAGCAGAACAACACCACCAAGGACGTGTTCTACAAGTTCACGCTGAAGATGTTTGACGTGCAGGAAGGCACGATCGAATGGCAGGACGAGAAAGAAATCCGCAAAACGAGCAAGAAGTGACGGAGCACACCATGCAACGCAGAACCACCTTGCACACGGCCCTGGCCGTGGTCGCCGCCACCACGCTGGCCTGGGGCAGCAGCGCCCTGGCGCAAAACGCGGCCCCCAAAATCGCCGTGACCGATCTGGCCTACGCACAGCGCGTGTCGGAATACTTCGTGGCCGGTGCCTACCAGCGCAGCGCCCAGATGAGCGCCCGCAGCAGCCAAAGCGGCAGCCACAGCCATGGCATGTACGGCGGTGGCGGCTCGTATTCGGGCAGCCAGTCGGTGCAGGCGTCCGAGCAGGCCAGCGGCACCTACGTGGCCGGTACCTACAGCTACATCGAGCAGCGCGAGCTGGGTGGCTACACCAACGACATCAAGGGTGCCTTGCTGCAAGGCACCTACTTCCGCCTGGTGCAGGGCAAGGGCTTTGACGCGGGCACGCCGCAGCCTTCCAAGGCCGAGCAGGTGCTCAACCAGGTGCAGGGCGGCAAGATGGCCACGCCCAAGGCGCAGCCCCAGGTCACCGACGTGATCGCCCGCATCAAGAAGGGCGAGTTCAACGGCGCCGACTACGTGCTGTTTGGCGTGGTCTCCAGCATCGACTTCACCGATGCGCTGCACCCCATCCAGGGCACCAGCAACGCCACGCGCCAGTACGGCCTGCAACTGCTGGCCGACTTCTCGCTCATCAACACCAAGACCTACGAGATCAAGGCCGCGTTCTCTGCCCAGGGTGAAGGCAACGACACCAAGATCCTCTCCACCCGTGGCGACATTGCTCCGCCCAACCGCGCCAAGGTCATCCGCGAGACCTCGCAAAGCCTCGCGCAAGACGTGTACCTGCAACTGGCCAACCAGCTCGGCTACACCGACGCGCACCTTTCGCGCGGTGTGCGCCCACCCCAGCCCATGGGGTACCCCGCCGGTGGTGGCCAGGCTCAGCCTGTGCCAGTGCCGCAGCAGCCTGAACAGGTGCTCATCCTCAAGTGATGGGTGGGGTGGGCCGGGTTGCACAACGTGGGCATGACCTGCGCTGCTGAGGTGACCCAGCCCCACCGCCCCGGCGTTGCCCAGGCCAGCCTTGTGCTGGCCTTTTTTCTGGCGGCGCTCAGCCTGCAAGCCTGCTCGGTTCAGGGGCCTGCAGCGCCAGCCAGTGGCGCCGAACGCTTCTCTGCGCAGCGCCTGCCAGGGGCCCACGGTGAGGAGCTGTGGGCCCTGCAGCGGGGCCCGCTGGTGCCACCCCTGCGCTACCGCGTGGTGGTCGTTCCTGGCTCGGGCTGCGCCGGTATGGGGCCCTTTGCTGATCGCTACTTTCGGGGCCTGTTGCACGCGCAGGTGACTGTGCTGCACAAGCCGGGCGTACACCCTGCAGACACCACGCCAGCGGCCGATTGCCCCGCGCGCTTTGTGCAGGCCGATCACCTTTCTGCATGGGCCAACCACGCGCGCGCCGCGCTGCAGCAGGTCACTACTGCGCAAGGTCACAGCCATGCCGACGTGCCATGGCTGCTGGTGGGTATTTCGGAAGGGGTGGAACTGCTGCCTTCCCTGGCAGCCAGCACAGGTCCTGGGCTGGCGGGCCTGGTGATGATGGCGGGCAGTGGGCTGGACCCGCGTGATGCCGGCCAGATGCAGGCCGAGCGCCTCGGGCATGCAGCAGACTGGGCTGCGCTGGGCCGTGCCCAGGCCGGGCCTGGTGCGGACACGCAGGTGGTGCAGGGGCGCAGCCTGCGCTACTGGCGCGACCTGTGGCAATGGCCCGTGCAACAACCCTTGCTGCAGGGCCCATGGCCCGTGCTGCACGCCTGGGGCGATGCCGATGACATGGTGCCCCCCGCCGCCTACGAGCAATTTGCCCAACGTGCCCAGCACCGCAACGCACCCTACTGCGCGCTGCGCCTGGCCGGTGCCAACCACGGCCTGCAGGCGGGTGAAGTGGATGGCTTGCAGCAGGTGTGGGCCGCCTTGGAGGGATGGGGACGAACACCCCAGCGCGGGCTGTGCGCCAGCGTGACCTTTCGTTGACCCGATCCTCACAGGCCCTATACTCGCCCCCGTTGGTGCTCGTGCCGTTATTGCAACGGCACAGTTAAACGGGAAACAGGAGAGCGCGGCCCACCACGAGTCGCGCTTAACCTGAGCTGCCCCCGCAACGGTAAGCGAGAGAAGGCTGCATGCCTTCAGCCTGCGTCACATGTCCACTGGGTTCTGAGAGCCTGGGAAGGATTCGCAGGAACATCTCGCCAGCCCGGAGACCGGCCGACAAGCGGGTGAGCCACGTGCCCACCCATTTCACAGAACCTGCGGGGAGGCAGGGGTCTGGGTCAGTCCGGGTCGTTTTCATGTTGAATTTCTTTGTGCTGGCGATGCAGCCAGCGGCGCAGCATTTGGCGGGTCATGGTGCATCCATGGGCAGCTGGGGCTGGCGCCAGCCATGACGGTCGGTACCGTCTGGTTTGTGGGCGCGGGCCCGGGCGATCCGGAGCTCATCACCGTCAAGGGCCGCTCCCTGATTGAGCGGGCGGGAGCCATCCTGTTTGCAGGTTCGCTGGTCAATGAAGCCGTGACCCGCTGGGCACCGCCCGGCTGCACCATTGCCGACAGCAAGGACATGACGCTGGAGCAGATGGCCGCGTGGCTCATCGCCCAGGCGCAGCAGCACGCCGTGGTCATCCGCCTGCAGACGGGCGACCCTGCCTTGTATGGCGCGCTGATTGAAGTGGTGCAGCCGCTCGATGCCGCTGGGGTGCCCGTGCGGGTGGTGCCTGGCGTGTCCTCGGCCATGGCCTCGGCCGCTGCGGCGGTGGAGAGTTTCACGCTGCCCGAAGTCACGCAGAGCGTGATCTTCACCCGCGTGGAAGGCCGCACGCCCATGCCCGAAGGCGAGTCGCTGGCCGAGCTGGCGCGCCACCACTGCACGCTGTGCATCTTCCTGTCCATCACCCTGCTGCACAAGGTGCAGGAGCAACTGCGCGCGGCGGGCTGGGCCGATGACGCCCCCATGCTGGTGGTGCACAAGGCCAGCTGGCCGGGTGAGGAACTCATCATCCGCGGCACGCTGGCCGACATCCGCCAGCGCTGCCGCGACGCCAAGGTGGTCAGCCAGGCCATGGTGATTGCCAGCCCCAACCTGGGTGCGCGCCACTGGCCCACGCTCGCCAAGTCCAAGCTGTACGACGCCAGCTTCACCCACCGCTTTCGCAAGGCCAGTGTGCCTGCCACGCCCACGGAGACTTCCTGATGCAAACCCCAGCCACGCCCCTCGGTACACACCACGGCGCACGCCACGAAGACACCATCCTGCTCATCGGCCACGGCTCGCGCGAGCCCGAGGGCAACGACGAAATCCACCGCTTTGTGGCCCAGTGGCGCACACGCCAGCCCGGCTGGAACATTGAGGTGTGCTTCATCGAGTTTGCGCCGCCCAGCCTGCACGACGGCTTGCTGCACGCCGCACGCAATGCCCGCCGCGTGCTGGTGCTGCCGCTCATCCTGAATGCGGCAGGCCACGTGAAGATGGAGATTCCTGAAGCCATTGAGCACGCCCGCGAGCACTGCCCCGGCACCGAATTTTTGTACGGCCCGCACCTCACGGCGTGCGACCCTATCCTGGATGTACTGCGCCGCAACCTGCGCAAGTGCATGAGCGAGCTGGACATGCCCGACCCCACCACCACCGGCGTGGTGTTGCTGGGGCGCGGCTCGTCGGACCGCCAGGCCAATGGCGACGTGGCCAAGATGGCCCGCTGGCTGATGGAGGAGACGGACCACGAACTGGTGGACCTGGCCTTCACCGGCATCACCTGGCCGCGCCTGGAGCGCGCTGTGCAGCGGCAGGTGATGCTGGGCATGAAGCAGGTGGTGGTGTTGCCGTACTACCTGTTCACCGGCACGCTCATGCAGCGCATTGCCCGCCAGGTGGATCACCTGCGCCAGCAGTACCCGCAGGTGCGGTTTGCCCAGTCTTCGTACTTCGGGTTTGAGAAAGAAATCTTTGCCCTGCTGGAGCAGCGCGTGGCCGACCTGCGCGCGGGCGTGCCCGACGCCAAGCTGCCCTGCGACGGCTGCAAGTACCGCGAGATTGCCCACGACCTGGGCCACGGGCACAGCCACGAACATACCCATGCACCAGCTCCGGCTGCGCAGGCGGTGGTGCATGTGCACAGCCATGCAGCCACGGCGGACCACCATGCGCCTGAGGCCCACCCCGCATGAGCACCGTCAACACCGTCACCGAGCAGCTCACCCGCGCCGGGCAGGCCATTGAGCACGACAGCTTTGCCATCATCGACGCCGAGGTGCAGGGCCACAGCTACACGCCCGAGCAGTGGCCCATCGTGCGCCGCATGATCCATGCGAACGCCGATTTTGATTTCAACGGGCTGACCGACTTTCATCCCCAGGCCGTGCAAGCCGGCATCCGCGCCATGCTGCGTGGTGGCACGCCCGTGGTGGCCGATGTAGAGATGATCTGCTCGGGCCTGTCGGTGCCGCGCCTGGCGCACTTTGGCATGGTCACGCACCAGTTCATTTCGGACGCCGACGTGATTGCCCAGGCCCAGGCCGAAAACACCACCCGTGCGGTACAGGCCATGCGCAAGGCCCACCGCCTGGGCTTGCTTGAAGGCGCCATCGTGGGCATTGGCAATGCGCCCACCGCACTGATCGAACTGGCCCGGCTGATTGCCGAAGAGGGTGTGCGCCCGGCACTGGTGGTGGGCATGCCCGTGGGCTTTGTGTCGGCGGCCGAGTCCAAAGACCTGATCGCCAGCCAGCACACAGTGCCGTGGATGGTGATCCGGGGGCGCAAGGGCGGCTCGACCTTGGTGGTGGCCGCACTGCATGCGCTGCTGGCCCTGGCCGAGGCGCGGCAGAAGCAAACGATGGCGCAAGGCTGACACCGCCATGATGGAAAAAACCGTTCGCCGTGGCACCCGCACCGGTTTCACCACCGGGGCGTGCTCTGCCGCTGCCGCGCGGGCCGCTGTGCTGGGCCTGGTGCACGGCGCGGTGCCTGAGATGGTGGACTGCCTGCTGCCCAACGGCGATACGGTGCGCTTTGCGGTGAACGACGGGCGCTGTGATGTCAGCAATCCAGAGGCCCCTGCTACGGCCCATGCCATGGTCATCAAGGACGCAGGCGACGACCCCGATTGCACCGACAAGGCCCACCTCACCGCCGATGTGCGCGTGCTGCCCGGCGAGGCAGGCGTGCTGCGCCTGTGTGGCGGCTTTGGTGTGGGCACCGTCACCATGGCCGGGCTGGGCCTGGAAGTGGGTGGCCCCGCCATCAACCCCGTGCCCCGCCGCAACATTGAAGACAACGTGCGCGCTGCAGGGGCGCCGCTGCTGGCCCATGCGGGGCTGGAAGTCACCATCTCCGTGCCCCAGGGCGTGGAGATGGCACGCAAGACGCTCAACGCCCGCCTGGGCATTCTGGGCGGCATCTCCATCCTCGGCACCACCGGCATCGTCAAGCCGTATTCCACCTCGGCCTACCGCGCCAGCGTGGTGCAGGGCGTGCAGGTGGCGGCCACGCTGGGCCACGGCGTGGTGGTGCTCACCACGGGCGGGCGCACCGAGCAGTTTGCGATGAAAGAGCGCGCTGGTCTGCCCCCCGCCTGCTTTGTGCAGATGGGCGACTTTTTGCGCTATGCGCTCGATGAAGCCGTGACCCAGGGCCTGACCGAAGTCGTCATTGGCGGCATGGTGGGCAAGCTGACCAAAATCGCCCAGGGCGAAACCATCACCCACGCCAACCGCGCTGAGGTGGACACCGAGTTGCTGGCCCAACTGGCCGCAGGCATTGGTGCCCCGCCCGAGGTGTGCGCCGAGATTGCCGCCGCCGAAACCGCCCGCTTTGCTGCCGAGCGCATGCAGGCCCTGGGCTTGGCCACCGCCTTCCATGAAGCACTGGCCCAGGCCGTGGTGCGCACCCTGATGGCCCCTGACCGCTACGGCGGCAAGTTCCGCCTGCAGGTGCTGGTGTGCGACTTTGACGGCCAGAAGATGGCCGAAGCCGATTCAACTCTTTTCCCACCGACATGACCGACCCCCAACCTTGCCGAGTGATCGGCGTGCTGGACGATGGCGCTGCCAGCCTGAGCCCTACCGCACTGGCCCTGCTGCGCCGTGCCGATGTGGTGGTGGGCGGCAGCCGCACGCTGGCCCTGCTGGACGACGACATCGCCCCTCACGCCCAGCGCCGTGATTTGACGGGCCAGCTCAGCGCCGTGCCCGGCTGGATTGCCGCCGCGCGGGAAGCGGGCCAAACCAGCGTGGTGCTGGCCACGGGCGACCCGCTGTGCCACGGCATTGCCAGCTACCTCGCATCGCGCCTGTGCATTGAGGCGGTGGAGGTGCTGCCCAACCTCTCGACCGTGCAGCTCGCCTGCGCCCGCCTGGGCCTGGCCTGGCAGGATGCGCGCATTGTGTCGGTGCACAGCAAGGACGCAGGCGAATGGCAAGTGGGTGCCGAGCCCGGCCACGGCCTGTATGCCCTGGCGCAAAGCCTGCGCCAGCACGACCGCCTGCTGGTGCTCACCAGCCCCGACAACACGCCGGACCGCATTGCCCGCCTGATCGTGGCCGAAGGGCTGGGCGACGATTTTCAGATGGCCGTGGCCGAGCGCCTGTGCACGCCCGACGAGCGCGTGGTGGCCGAGCTGTCACCGCACGACGCCGCGCAGCAGACCTTTGCCGACCCCAACGTGGTGGTGCTGGTGCGCAGCCAGGTGCGCCCCCAGCCCGTGCGCATGGGCCTGGCCGACAGCGCCTACCACCAGCGCCAGCCCGACAAAGGCCTCATCACCAAGCAAGAGGTGCGCGCCGTGTCGCTGGCCCGCATGCAATTGCGTGCCGACAGCCGCGTGTGGGACATTGGCGCGGGCAGCGGCTCGGTGGGGCTCGAAGCCGCTCGCCTGTGCCCGCAAGGCCATGTGTGGGCCATCGAAAAGAACGAGGCCGACCATGCCATTGCAGGCCAGAACGCCCGTGCCTTTGGCGTGAGCAACCACACGCTGGTGCACGGCAAGGCCCCCGAGGGGCTGGATGCGTGGCCTGACCCGGACGCCGTTTTCATCGGCGGCTCGGGCGGCGAGCTGCAAGAGCTGATCGCCCTGTGCCTGCGCCGCCTGCGCACGGGCGGCTGGCTGGTGATGAACTTTGTCACGCTCGAAAACCTGGCCAGCGCCACGCAAGCGCTACAGGCTCAAGGGGCGGTGTGGGATGTGCTGCAACTGCAGGCGGCCCGCAGCAAACCCATTTTGCACATGCACCGCATGGCGGCAGAAAACCCCGTGTGGATCGTGTGCGCGCAGCGCGGCGAGGGCAGTGCAATGCCGGCCGCGTCAGCCGTGCAAACCGCGCAACGGGAGGCCGCATGAGCGAGACCATGCTTCAGAATCCCCCTGCACTGGGCCGCCTCATCGGCGTCTCCCTCGGCCCCGGCGACCCTGGCCTCATTACCCGCGCAGCGTGGGCGCAGCTGCAGCGCACCGATGCCGTGTGGACTTACCCCGCGCGCAGCACCAAAACGCCCAGCTATGCGTTTGACATCGTGCAGCGTGCCGGGCTTGCGCCGCCCGCACAGCACCAGACGCTGCTGTTCCCCATGACGCACGACGGCGACAAGCTGGCCCGCGCCTGGATGCGCGCCGCCGAGACGGTGCTGCCCTGGCTGCTGGCGGGGCAGGACGTGCTGTTTCTGGTGGAGGGCGACGCCAGCACCTACGCCACCTTTGGCCACCTCGCCCGCACGGTGCAGGCGCTGGATGCGCGCATTGACGTGCCGGTGATTGCAGGTGTGAACGCCTTCGCGGCCGCTTGCGCCGCCCGTGGCATGCCCCTGGCGGAGCAGGACGACACCATTGCCATCGTGCCCGCCGCCTACGGCGTGAGCGCGGTGGACCGTTTGCTCACCGACTTTGACACCCTGGTGCTCATGAAGGTCAAGCCGCTGATGGACGACCTGATCGACTGGCTGACCCTGCGCGAGCTGCTGCCCCACACCCAGTTCATCGAGCGCGTGGGCGCGCCGGACGAGCGCAGCGTGAACGGCGTGGACCTGCCCGCGCTGCGCGGCACCAAGGTCAGTTACCTCTCGCTCATGATCGTGAAGAACCCGCACCGCATACGGGGTGAGCGCATCAAGGGCTGCCTCAAAAAGACATCGCCTGTGCCCGCAGAAGACAACGCCAGCACCGCACTGGAGACCGAAGAATGACCACCGCCTCTACCCCTACCGATTTGGCGCGTCCCCCCGAGGAGGCCCGCGTCTGCATCGTCGCCATCACCCGCCACGGCGCGGCGCAGGCTGCCCAGCTGGCGCGTGACTTGCCCGAGGCCCACATCTGCACCGCCGCCAAGTTTGCGCAGGCGTTTGACGGCCTGCCCAACCCCGTGCGCGCCTACGAAGGTGCCCTGCGTGACGAGATGGCTCCGCTGTTTGCCGGCTACGACCAGCTGGTGTTCTTCGTCTCGCTCGGCGCAGTGGTGCGCCTGATTGCGCCAGTGCTCAAGTCCAAAGACGAAGACCCCGGCGTGACGGTGGTGGACGATGCGGGCCAGTTCGTCATTCCCGTCCTCTCCGGCCATGTGGGCGGGGCCAACGCCATGAGCGAGCGCATTGCCGATTTGCTCGGCGCGACGCCTGTGCTCACCACTGCATCCGATGTGGGCAAGACCATTCCCGTAGACATTCTGGGCCGCCACCTGGGCTGGCAGGTGCAGGCCCCCAAGATCAACATCACCCGCGTATCGGCCCATGTGGTCAACGGCGAGCCCATTGCCCTGGTGCAAGAGGCAGGCAGCACCCGCTGGTGGACCCGGCCCACGCCGCTGCCCGCCAATGTGGAATGCCTCACCGCGTTTGCGCAGGTGCGGCCCGATCACCACAAGGCCGTGCTGTGGGTCACCCATGCTGATGTGCCCGACACCCTCTGGTCCGACTGGGCCGAGCGCCTGGTGGTGTACCGCCCGCCTGTGGGGCAGGCTGCAGACGCCACCACGGCCTGAGCCATGTCTGCGGTAGCAAGCCAATCATCCGCGCCAGTGGCCCTTGCCCTTGCCATCGGCCTGGGCTGTGACCGGGGCACGCCCCTGGCCACGGTGCAGCAATGCCTGCAGCAGGCCCTGGCGCTAATTGGTGGCGCGCTGGCCGATGTGGCCGTGCTGGCGAGCATTGAAGCCAAGGCCGACGAAGCCGCCTTTTTGCAACTGGCCGCGCAGCATGGCTGGCCTCTGCACTGGTACAGCGCCGCGCAACTGGCGGCTGTGCCCGTGCCCAACCCCTCGGCCACCGTGCAGCGCTACATGGGCACCCCCTCGGTGAGCGAGGCCGCTGCCCTGCTGGCTGCACAGACCGATCTGAGCGCCCTGGTGGTGGAAAAGCACAAGTTGCGCGGGCCCGATGGCAAGAACGCCACCGTGTCCATCGCCCGCATGGCCGCTGCGTCCTCCACCCCTTTTTCACCCCCGTCCGTTTCTTGAAAGGAAACCTCCCATGCACATCGAAATCGGCATCATCTCTCCCGAAAAGCTGGCCTACGCAGGCGTCGCGGCCACGGCCCTTTTGGGCGCCCACACCATGGGCCTGCTCAAAAGCCCCACCGCCTGGCTGCGCACGGCCCTGGCGGCATTCTTCTTCAGCCTGCTGATGCAGGCCTGGCACCTGCCCGTGGGCCCGTCAGAGCTGCACCTGGTGGGGGCCATGCCCGTGTACCTGCTGTTCGGCTTCATCCCCACGCTGTTTGGCTTTGGCCTGGGCCTGCTGGTGCAAGCCCTGGTGTTTGAGCCGCAGGACATGGCCCACCTGGCCGTCAACTTCCTGAGCCTGGCCGTGCCGCTGGTCACCGTGCACCACACCCTGGGCAAGAAGATGCAAGGCATCAGCGTGGCCAATGTGCTCAAGCTCGACGCCGTGTACTACGCGGGCGTGACGCTGATGGTGGGCTTTTGGCTGTCCATCAGCAACGATGCCGCCCCGGTGGCTGACTGGGCGCTGTTTGCGGCCTCGTACACCAGCCTGGTCGCTGTGGAGCCACTGCTGACCATCGGCCTGGTGGCCCTGGCGGGCCGTCTGCGTGGCAGCCGCGTGGGTCAACGCCTGCTCGCCGCCTGCATTGACGAAGGCCTGCTGCGCCGCGCAGCGCCTGCAGTGGCGTCTGCTTGATCTGCACAAGGGCTGACCCCATGACCGCAGGAAAAATCATGCTCGTGGGCATTGGCCCCGGCAGCACCGAGCACATGACGGCGCGCGCCCGCGCCGCCATTGCCGAGGCCGACACCATCATCGGCTACGTCACCTACATCAAGCTGGTGGCCGATCTCATCGAAGGCAAGGAGATCATCCGCAAGTCCATGACCGAAGAGCTGGACCGCGCCATCGAAGCGCTGGAGCGCGCCCGCCAGGGCAAGAAGGTGGCGCTGATTTCATCGGGCGACGCGGGCGTGTACGGCATGGCCGGGCCCACCTTTGAAGTGCTGTTCCAGGCCGGGTGGACGCCGCCCGCTGTGGACGAAAACGGCACGCCCAAAGCAGGCGGCATTGTGGTGGAAGTGGTGCCCGGCGCCTCGGCCCTCAACAGCTGCGCGGCCCTGGTGGGCGCGCCGCTCACGCACGACTTTTGTGCCATCTCGCTGTCGGATTTGCTCACGCCCTGGCCCACCATTGCGCGCAGGCTGGATGCCGTGGCTTACTCCGATTTTGTGGTGGCCCTCTACAACCCCAAGAGCGGCCGCCGCACGCGGCAGATTGTGGAAGCGCAGCGCCTTTTCCTGCGCCACCGCAGCCCTGATACGCCCGTGGCCATCGTCAAAAGCGCCTACCGCCGCCGTGAGCGCATCGAGTTCACCACGCTGGCGCACATGAGCGATGCCGACATTGGCATGCTCAGCACCGTGCTCATCGGCAACAGCAACACCGTGGTGCAAAACGGCCTCATGGTCACGCCACGCGGCTATGCCAACAAGTACGACGTGCAGGCCGGGGGCACCACGCGCGAGGGCGAGCGCCCTGGCCGGTCGCTCTCCACCGGGCTCAACGGCTGGCTGGAAAACCTGTTTGCCGACCATGCTGCGGGCGACAGCATCGAAGCCCTGGCCCAGCGCCACCGCCTGCCGGTGGAATACATCCGCGACACCCTTGAAAACCCGCTGGAAGCCGCAGCGCAAGATGCGCCCGAGGAGGTCGATGCATGAGCACCGAGAGCACCGACACCACGAACGCGGCTGTGGCCGCCGATGCAACGCCCTCCGAGGTCGTGCGCCCCAAGATCAGCGACTACCGCCGTCACCTGCTCATTTGCACCGGCCCCCGCTGCACGCAAAACGGCGAGGCGCAAGACCTGTTCGACAGCTTGGGCGCCAAGTTCAAGGCTGCGGGTTTGAACGATGGAGAACTGCGTGTGAAGCGCAGCCGCGTGGGCTGCTTTGCGGCCTGCAAGGGCGGCCCGGTCATGTGCGTGCAGCCCGATGGCACCTGGTACTACAACGTCACCCCCGCCAACATGGACCGCATCATCACCGAACACCTGGTGGGCGGGCTGCCAGTGCAGGAGCTGGTGTTTCACCAGGGGCCCACCGGGGGGTGATGGATTGCTATTTGTTTTGTAGCTACTAGCGCTTATTGCATAAGCGCTAGTAGCCAATTTGGCTTGTGGCCATTCTCTGCGCGTTCAGCGCGGCCGGTGCATCTTGAACAACTGCTCAGGCCCCACGGTGAAGTAATCGGCAGGGCCGCCTGCGCGCAGGATGTGGCCTGCGCTGGCCGTGTCGTACACGCCGTCTTTCAGCAATGCGGTGTCGATGTGCACGGCCACCACCTCGCCCAGCACCAGCCAGGTGGGCACCTGCACGCCGTCGGCCCCTTGCAGTTGCAAGACCTGCGTGCGGCGGCATTCCAGGGTGACGGGGCTTTCGGCCACGCGTGGCGGGCGCACCTGCGTGCTGGCCAGGGGGGTGAGGCCCGCCAGCTCAAATTCGTTTACCTCGGGCGCGACGGCGGCGCAGGTCTGGTTCATGGCCTCGGCCAGATCGCGGGTGGCCAGGTTGCACACGAACTCGCCGGTTTCCTCGATGTTGCGCAGCGTGTCTTTGGCGCCGATGCTGGCAAAGCCCACGATGGGCGGCACGTAGTTGAAGGCGTTGAAGAAGCTGTAGGGCGCCAGGTTGAGCGCGCCCTGTGCGTTGCAGGTAGAGATCCAGCCAATCGGGCGCGGGCCGACGATGGCGTTGAACGGGTCGTGCGGCAGGCCGTGGCCCTTGCGGGGTTCGTAGCTGTGCAGGGTGCGTGCGGTCATGGGTTGCTGTCCTTGTTCCATGCGATCAATTTGCTATTAAAAACATAGCTGCTTGCGCTTACTGAATGAGCGCTAGAGCCCGATTCTGCTTGAAGGTTGGCTGCGCTGCCGCCGCGTGCCTCATTTGCCCTGGCGCGCCAGCCACACGCCGGCCACGGCCACCACCATGCCCACCAGGGCCAGGCCTGACAGCGTTTCATCAAACAGCGCCCAGGCGATGAGGGCTGTGGTGGGCGGGGTCAGGTAGAACAGGCTGGCCACGTTCACGGCGCTGCCCCGGCCAATCAGCAGGTTCAGCAGGCTGACTGCGCCCACCGACAGCACCAGCACCAGCCAGCCCAGGGCAAACATGAACTGGCCCGTCCACTGGATCTGCATGGTTTCGGTCAGGCTGGCCAGCACGGCCATGGCGGCCACGCAGGGCAGGTACTGGATCACCGAGCCCGAGCGCAGGTCAAACGCCGGGCAAAAGCGCTTTTGGTACAGCGTGCCGCAGGTGATGCCCACCAGCGCCACCACAGCGGGCAGCAGCATGGCCAGCAGCGCCTGGCTGGGCACGGAGGCAATTTTTTGCGCCACCACCAGCGCCACACCCGCAAACCCCAAGGCCAGACCGCACCACTGCGCAGGCCGCACCCGTTCGCCCAGCAACAGCCCGGCGGCCAGGGCCGTGAGCAACGGCTGCAGCCCCACCACCAGCGCCGTGATGCCCGAAGGCAGGCCGTGGCCAATGGCGGTGAACACCCCGCCCAGGTACACGCCATGCACCAGCAGGCCCGACACCGCAATGTGCAGCCACTGCCGCGCACTGCGCGGCCAGGGCGCGCGAAACCACCGGGCCACCGCCAGCATCAGCACCGTGACGATGGCAAACCGCACCGCCAGAAAAGTCAGCGGCTCCACAAACGGCAAGCCCAGCTTGGCGCCGATGAAGCCGGTGCTCCACAGGGCCACGAACAGCAAGGGGTAGGCGGTGTCGCTCAGGCCCGGGCGGGGCGTGCTCTGCACAGCGGAAGAATTCATGGGGCGGGCCAATCAGGGAGAAAGCTGGTGGAAACGAGGAAGGTGGCGGGCGCCGTCCCACGTGCGCGGCGCTGGGGGCTTTTTGCCGCGCAATGCGTACTCTGCCACGCCTGGGCCGCCTGCGCAGGGCAGGGGTCACGGGTGGTTCTCCTCGCGCGCCTGCCTTCATGCGGCCCAGGAGCTGCTCGCCCCCGTCTTGGTGGTGGGCGGCAGGTCGTCGAAAACCCGTTGAAACTGCTGCCTCAGCGCAACGTTGTTCGGTTTTGCAGCAACGCCAGCGGCCCGTTTGCCGATCAGCCCCCTCGGCATGCGCAACAATGTGCGGATACCGCCCGCCATGAACGACACGCGCTCCCTGTTTCCAGAACCAGAGGTCACCTCCAGCGAATTGGAGCGCCTGCGTGCCGCAGTGCACCGGGCTGAGCAGGCCGAGCGCCTGCAGCGCGCCCTGTTTGCCATCTCAGAGCTGTCCAGCTCCGACCTGGAAATGCCCCACATGCTGCAGCAGTTGCACGCCATCGTGGGCTCGCTCATGTACGCGCGCAACCTGTTCATGGCGCTGTACGACGAGGCCAGCGACAGCCTGGACTTCATCTACATGGTGGACGAAGCCACCCCGGACCAGCCCCAGAGCGGCCAGCGCATCCCCATGGCCGACTACGCCCAGGCGCTGACCTGGTACCTGGTGCGCGACGGCCTGCCCCGGCGCGGCTCCATGCAGGCGCTGGCGCAGCAGGTGCCCGGCCCCTTGCGGGCGTGTGGTGCCCATGCGCAGGACTG
>OBMA010000878.1_pt1 | contig 18315 bp, 17 predicted proteins | sample 1539141 | NCBI WGS metagenome assembly OBMA01 (sample SAMEA3991484, study PRJEB22521) | metagenome | biome: anthropogenic terrestrial biome; feature: sewage plant; material: raw primary sludge | place: Sweden | collected 2012-09-26 | reverse complement strand
CAATGATCACCCATCAGATAGTGTATATGATCTCAGTCATAAAAAATCAGATGTTGATGGCAATACCTCTGCCCCGGAAAATATAAATACATGTTCCGAATCATCAGATTATGATATCTCCGAATCTGAGATAATAAAAAAAGGTGTCATAGTACGACACCTTTGTCTGCCGGGATCAACGAATGATTCCAAAGCAGTTCTCAAATACCTTTTTGATACATATGGAAATGACATATATGTCAGCATCATGAGCCAGTATACGCCGCTCGAACAGATGCAGTCTGATCCGGTTCTCGGAAGAAAACTGACAGATTCAGAATATAATGATGTCGTTGATTTCTGTATATCGGTCGGAATGGAAAACGCATTCATACAAGACGGTGAAACTGCCTCTGAAAGCTTCATTCCTGCGTTTGACTATAAAGGACTTGATCAATAGTCAAGTGTATCCAGATACTTCATATAATTCACTACCATAAGTGCAATCTTGAATGTCAATGCGTCATCAAAGACCCTGATATCAAGTCCGGTCGCTTTCTGCAGCTTCTCTATTCTATACACAAGAGTATTTCTGTGAATAAAGAGCTGTCTTGAAGTCTCGGACACATTAAGATTATTCTCAAAAAACTTATTTATCGTGACAAGCGTCTCATTATCGAGATCTGTCGGCACGTTATCCCCAAATACCTCTTGAATAAATATCTTGCACAGATTGATCGGAAGCTGATATATAAGTCTTCCTATCCCGAGCTTGTCATATTCCGATACCTTCTGCTCCGAATAAAATATCTTTCCGACATCCATTGCCATCTTTGCTTCTTTGTATGCCTTTGAAACATCCTTAAGTTCGTCGACCATCGTACCAAATGACACACGGACGTTCATCATGGCTTCCATGTTCATCATATCTACAACCGTCATAGCCGTCTTATACAGATCCTTATATTCAGCATTTGCATCAACCTGCTGTATAAGTATCACGCTCTGCTCATCAACAGCAGTAATGTAATCACCATTTTGCGGTGTGAACATTCCATTTAGAAAATCCTGCGCTGCACTGTTGCCACATTCTCCGGTCTCAATGATATACACTGCCCGTCTCGATGATATATTGATATGAAGTTTCTTAGCTCTGTTATAGATATCAACAAGGAGCATATTATCGAGTATGAGATTCTGAAAGAAATTATTCCTGTCAAACTTCTCATGGTACGCTATCGAAAGATTCTGAATCTGACATACTGCAACTCTACCGACCATATATGCATCTTCGCCGACTCCATATGCATCTAATACATATGTAAGTTCATTATCATCTCTTATCTTAAGTAGATGATGCGCGCCTATCACCTGTGAATCCGCAGGTGAATCCGCAAAACCTTTTATAAGTTCCGACGTCAGATCTGTTTCTTCAAATGTGCTTGCGGCTTCGCACCCTTCAAGATCATATACTGCAAGATCAGTCTTCGTGATTGCCTTTAGCTCGTCCAAGCTGGTTTTTATTATCTGTGTCGATATCATAACTGCCTCCTCACATAGTGAAAAGTAAAATTAAAGGGATGAGGCATGTGCCCCATCCCCTTGATTATACCATAGGAAATATCAGTTTGTAATTGCCAGTTCAGTATCCTTATCAAATATATGGATCTTCTCTACATCAAATGCAAACTTGACTTTATCGCCAGGTCTTGCTGTTGTACGTGAATCAACTCTGGCTGTGATCGGGAACTCTGCGAGATCAAAATACAGGAATACTTCAGCTCCGAGAAGTTCATAAACCTTTACATTTGACTCAAATACGCAAGGGCTCGTCTCGATGAACATCTGTGAATCATAAACATCTTCAGGACGAATACCGAATGTAACCATCTTGCCGGCATATCCGCCATCGATAAGCTTCTTAGATTTTGCAGGAGGAAGTGCGATCTCCTTATCAGCAACCTTAAGAGCTGCTTTATCTCCGTTTACTACAACTTCAGCATCAAGGAAGTTCATCTGCGGTGATCCCATGAATCCAGCAACGAAGAGGTTGCATGGCTTATCATAAAGATTCTGAGGTGTATCAACCTGCTGAACAACGCCATCCTTCATAACAACGATTCTTGTACCAAGCGTCATAGCCTCAACCTGATCATGTGTTACATAGATGATAGTAACACCAAGTCTCTGATGAAGTTTAGCTATCTCGATACGCATCTGTACACGAAGTTTTGCATCAAGGTTTGAAAGAGGTTCATCCATAAGGAATACCTTAGGATTACGAACGATTGCACGTCCCATAGCGACACGCTGTCTCTGACCACCTGAAAGAGCCTTAGGCTTACGATCGAGAAGAGATGTCAGATCAAGTATCTTAGCAGCTTCCTTAACCATCTTATCTATCTCATCCTTCGGAACTTTACGAAGTTTAAGACCAAATGCCATGTTATCATATACTGACATATGCGGATACAGTGCATAGTTCTGGAAAACCATTGCTATATCACGATCCTTAGGTTCTACATCGTTTACTACCTTATCATCGATACGAAGCTCACCTGAAGTGATATCCTCAAGTCCTGCTATCATACGAAGTGTTGTTGACTTTCCGCATCCTGAAGGTCCTACGAAAATGATAAATTCTTTATCTGCTATCTCGAGGTTAAAATCCTTAACAGCTTCAAATCCATTTGGATATACCTTGCAGATGTTCTTAAGTGATAAACTTGCCATATGTTTTCTCCTCCTGATCAATGAGATTATCTTCTGACTACAGTCTCAAGTATATCGGTATAAAAGCATGATTTCCATGCTATTATTAAACAAATATTTTTTAAGACATTGTAGATTTTGCTTATCTAACTTCGTTTTTTTATGGCAGACTGGAATGTTGCCTAAGATTACTCCAATTTTCTATACAGAATGCATTACGCTCTTGGATCATCCGGTTTTCTTGTGTTACTAAACGACTTATACTTTTCGCCAAGCTTCTCATCATGAAATGCGATCTGGTTCTTACCGCGGTTCTTAGCCTTATATAAAGCTATATCTGCGGATTTATAAAGATCTTCAAAATTTTCACCCTCTCGTGGATACACCGCAATACCTATACTTGCAGTAGCGCTATACTTAACATAGCCGCCTGCCTGGAAATTTTCAAAGAACATAGCCGCCTTAAGCGCTTCCCCGCATATGATATCATCTGTTTTGAGACCCTTCAGGAATATCATAAACTCGTCACCGCCGGTTCTTCCGATTACATCCGTTACTCTGAATACAGAACCGATATGATTTCCGAGCGTTCTAAGGACTTCATCTCCAAATGCATGCCCCAGCGTATCGTTGATCTTCTTAAAATTATCTATATCAAGCAGCAGCATCGCACACTGCTCAGTCGGGTTATCCGACATATATTCCTTGATCTTACGTTCTGTCGCAAGCTTATTATTAAGGCTTGTGAGCAGATCTGTATCAGCTTTTTCCTGCAGACGTACACTTGTCTTGTCTGTATTGATAAGTGTTAGTGACGAAATTATCATCATCACTATCGCAAATACTATCACTACAGCCATGATCGAGCCTTTCAGACTCTCTGTATCGCTTCGTAATCCCCTTGTCTGCAGCGTGATATAGCTTGGATCGATTTCAGCGACCAGATACATATTCTCTGCATTCAGCGGACTATACACAAGTATCCTTGCTTCTCCGTCTGTTGTGCTATATTCATCGCATCCTGCCACATTTCTGAGAACATGTTTTTTGATTAGATACGTCTTATGCTTTTCGGTATTCTTTTCGGTCTCACTCCAAAAATTATCTCCGGTATCTATCGTCTTATTTCCTTCAGACACAATAACACTTCCATCATGATCTATCAGACTGAAGCTGGTATTTTCGCCGCATGTGATATTGCGCAGATAAGTTCTCATATTTTCAGAAAGATAATATATCAGCAGATATCTTGTTCCGGAAGATGCGCTGATCTGCTGTGCCGTGACGATCTCATCCTCCTTGCTTGACTTCGGATCTTTGATGGCAAATGTCCCGCTAAAATTTCTGGTCTCTGCCATATTACGAAAATATTCTTCATCCGAGATATCTACGGCATCTCCCGTCTGATCAACACCGTGACCGTATGCATCACATACTATGGCTTTGTGTATCTTGCCGGACGCCGCTGCTGCCGCAGCCATCTCCTTATCATCTACAGTATTTGCATTTTCGATAAGATATGAGATATGTTGACGATCTTCACTCAGTGAATACAAGATCGCATGGATCCTTTCAGAATACTGCTGTACCTGAAGAATCACTGTATTTTGTACTACGCTGTCCAAATCCTCATCATACTCCGCCGTATGCTGTGCAAACACCACAAAGATCGCAGCGACCAGCACTACAAGAGAAAACATGAAATATACAAGCGGTGATATTACTTTCTGCTTGTTTGTACCTCTTTTGCGCATATCCTGTAGCCTCCCATAGCTGCGTGCAACCCAAGATCACTTCTCATCATTTCCCGTTGATTCTTTATCGCTGTCATTCTCTGGTGCGATATCAAATTCCATATCTGATGCTGCCGTTTCTTCTTCCGGTTGGTCAAACTGCTTAAATATCCTGCTGTACAGCCATGCCGAAGCATATGCCGGAACAGACAATCCGAAAAGAAAGATAAGCGGATACAGGTACGGTGTTATAAACGCGATACCTACTATCGGCAATATATATAATACACCCATAAGGAATGCAGTGGGAATATGAAGCACCATAAATGATGCTGCATTTTTTAGTGTTTTGCTTACTGAATTGCTGAAATGAGATAGCAGTGGAAATACAAATGTAGAAGCCAGATACAGGAGTATCCCTAATGCAAGTATGACTACCATCAGTGGTTTCGGAAGTGCATCCGGATACTGCTTGAATACATAATAATCCCCTATAAGTACTACTGCGGCGGCAAGCATGATCGCCCATATGCCTGTTGCCTGCTTGAAATTCTCCTTAAATGACTTAAAGAACGACTTTGTTATATACCCTTCTTCATTTCGTACCATCTTGAGCAGTACATAATGAAGTGCCGTAAATGATGCACCTATTGTAAAGATCGGTATGCAGCAGATGGCAGTCCAAAAATTCAGTATCATAAGATCAGCCACTGTGCTAAGTCCGCGCATCACAGGATTATCAAGATCAAAAAATTTACCCATCCAGTTTCCTTTCCATCGGTGTGTAGATTATTCCGTCACGGCACTGTTCTGATGATATATCAGCAAATCCCAGCCGATGGTAGAACTCTATCCCATATGGTGCCGCATCTACTGTTACTCTGTCATATCTTCCATCTCTCTTAAGCTGTTCCAAAAGATGTCCTACAAGTGCCCTGCCTATCCCTCGCCTATGATATATACCATCCACAAACAAGAGTGATATATGATTTCCATTCCTGAGAGATATCATTCCGGCAATATTTCCATCTACATATGCTGCATATACATCATATAGACCAAGTCCTGACAACTGTCTCAGCTTGTCATCGCTAACAAATCTTCGAAAGTTTTCGATACCCTCATCCGTATAATCTGCCGACTCATACTCCATAAATGTCCGCCAGGCAAGATGCATCGCTTCATTCCAGTTATCCGCCAGTACAGGACAGATATAACATTTATAATCTTTACTTTTATGTTGTAACATTTTATACATCCAGCGTCAATTATACACTATTTGACAAGATTTTTGAAGAAATTCGAAAACGATTTACGTAATGAATCCATAAGGTCATTAAAAAACTCTCCGGCCGATTCACGTACCTTTCCTTCTATCTCCTGATTTGCCTTTTCCAGCACATCTTCTCCGTACTGTTTATATAGATTTTCAGACTGCTGTTTTATATACTCAGTATTAAGTCCGAGGCTGTTCCATTTGGTAAGCAGATCTTTGATACCATCACGATCTTCATCACCTATCTGGATATCGAACCTCTGAACTGCATTATTTATCAGTTCGTCTATACTTTTGCCGTTGTCGGTATCAGCATTTCCGTCAGCCATCTGCGTCTTCAGCCAGACTATCATCGCTTCCGCATCAGCTTTTTCCTGCACTTCGGTCTGTTCGTCTTCAATCTGTCCTGTAGCTGTCATTTCAGCTACCGCCGTATCTATTGCCTGATCACTTATCTTATTTCCCGAAGCCTTTTCATAAGCTCTAAGCGCTCCGATTATCCCTGCTGTCCCTGATGACTTGCACGGAGACGATACGATCACGCTTACATCCTCTACTCCTGCAGTCATAAGTGCATTTCGATACATGCCTTCTGTACAATAATCAATATTGTCAGTATGCACCGTGATACCTGATCCCTGCTTCTCTAAAACAAGCTTAACACTTGTAAGTGAACGCGTTCCGATACGTTCCGGATCAAGGTACGCATCGAGATATTTATGTTCATCCTCATTAGTAACTGTGCATACGCTGTCCTGATCCGGAGAATCTGCCCCAAAGCCAAGCATTTTCAATACTTCAGTACGTTCGTTGTCATTAAGATCAGCCCCAAGACATACTGCATATTTCGCGTCAGACACATTATCCGTATTATCAGTAACATTACTTTCAGCAGAAGCTGCTGTCGCGTTTTCGTCAGACTCTTGCGATGGTGCTGCAGCAGAGACATCAAGCCCGTCAAACGTTGCCGCCAGGGCGTCAATCTTACCATACGCCGCTACAACGCACACGGATAATATCATTGAGAAGATGATGACAGCCAATGCTTTTTGTCTTATCCCGTTTTCCGACATCATATGATCAACCTGTTGTTTTGGGTCCGGCAAGCACCTTCTGTGTCCACGCAAGAACATCGTTCCATACCTGCTGTTTATCTTTCTCGTTAAGTATCTCATGTCTGTCGCCGTCATACAGCTTTATCGACACATCTGTCATATTCATCTCTTTATATTTGTCATAAAGTCCCTGTGGTGCTTTACCATATTCGCCTACAGGATCTTCCTTGCCTGATGTGATAAGTATCGGCAGATTTTTGGGCATCTTGTCCAGATTATCCTGATCATGAAGGTTCAGGATCATGTGAAACAGTGCCTGATATCCGTTTACAGTAAATGGGAATCCACAGTCCGGATCTGCATCATATCTCTTTACGTTGTCTTCATCTGTTGAAAGCCAGTCAAACTCAGACTTGTGATCCGGTATCCTGTCGAGACTTCCCTTCGCAGACAGACTGCAAAGCATCTTTGAAACTTTTTTTGAACCCTGAAACAGCTTCTGTACAGACGCAAGGAAGAGTGCAAGTCTAAGTGTCCCCTTAGGCTGCATGCCTGTGCCCATTATTATCGCACCTTCTATCCCGCTGCCATACCTGCACAGATAATTTCTGATGATAAATGAGCCCATGCTATGTCCGAGTATGATATACGGAAGTCCCGGATATTCCTGCTGCATTGTCTTCTTCAGCCTGTGTTCATCACGTACAAGGACTGTAACCGGATCATTTTCGCAGAAATAACCTTTTATCCCGTTGTTCTTCTCTACGGTCTTCCCGTGCCCCATATGATTGTCGCCTACAACGATGATGCCGTGCTGCGTCAGAAAATCTGCAAATGCTTCATATCTCTCGATATGCTCTGCCATTCCGTGGATTATCTGGAAAATGGCTGTTGTCGGTTCTCCTTCGTCTGGAAGCCACTTGACATAATGGATCTTCGATGAGCCGTCCCTTGAATCAAAAAAAGATTCTTCTTTGCGCATAAGATGTACCTCCTCATTCTCTTTTCATCCCCAAGTTTATAACTGTATCTTGATCCTGTATTTCCTTGATTTCTTCTTGTCTTGATTTAATCTTGCCTTGATCTAGTCTTATCCTGATACCATTCTATGCTGCTGATATCAAGAAATCAGCCTATTCCTGCCCCGGCAGGCATATCTTTCTCCGGAACCATAAGTGCAAGATCGCCTTCTGCATTTTCTGCACAAAGGAGCATGCCTTCACTCTTAAGTCCTGCCATCGTGCGCGGCTTCAGATTCGTAAGTACCATAACCTTTTTCCCGACCATCTCGTCCGCACTGTAATACTGCTTTATCCCTGAAAGTATCTGTTTTACCTGACTGCCTACCTTGACCTGTGAGCAGAGAAGTTTCTTGCTCTTCGGTACTTCTTTGCATTCAAGTATCTCGCCAACCTGGAACTGACACTTGTCGAAATCTTCGTATTCTATCTCAGCCTTTGGCTCTTCATCCATAGCGTCTGCTCCCGCATTTTCTGCCGGATCTGCATTTTCCGCCTTCTCTTCGGCATCGGCTTCTGCCTGTGTCATCAGTCCCGCTTTCACAAGATTGATTCTGGCCGTCTTCTTGTGCGCATTGAATTCATTCTTCTGAACTTCCTGTATCTTTGATGCTTTCTCAAGTATCTCTTTTTCATCTAATCTGGCAAATAAGATCTCCGGTTTATCCGATACCTTATTTCCTGAAGGATAAAGTCCAAACTCTCCAAGTGTATCAAAATCACGGAGCGGCTGTCCTATCTCATCAGCTATCTTCTGTGCTGTCTCAGGCATGAACGGTGCAAGGAGAGATGCTCCTACGCTTATGCCTTCAATAAGATTATAGAGAACTGTCGCAAGACGGTCTTTATTTGACTCATCTCTTGCAAGCACCCACGGCTCTGTCTCATCAATATACTTGTTGAGTCTCTTGAATATCTTGAATATCTCGGTAAGAGCATCTGCGACACGGAGCGAATCCATAAGCTTCTCAACGCGTTCATATGTCGTCGTGACTATACTTATAACATCTGCATCTGTATCACCTGTGACATTCTTATTTTCCACAACACCTTCAAAATACTTATTGCTCATTGAAACGGTTCTGTTCACAAGATTGCCGAGCGTATTTGCAAGATCTGAATTCACACGCTCTGTCATAAGTTCCCATGTGATCGTTCCGTCATTATCGTAAGGCATCTCGTGAAGTACGAAATATCTGACTGCGTCTACGCCAAAAAGATCTACGAGGTCATCAGCATATATGACGTTGCCCTTTGATTTGCTCATCTTCTCGCCGCCCTGAAGGAGCCACGGATGTCCAAAAACCTGCTTGGGCAGCGGCTCGCCGAGTGCCATAAGGAATATAGGCCAGTATATCGTATGGAAACGGATAATATCCTTGCCGACAAGATGAAGATCTGCCGGCCAGTATTTTTTATACAGATCAGAACTGTTGCCGTCTGCATCATATCCGATACCTGTTATATAGTTTGTAAGCGCATCGAGCCATACATAAACGACGTGTCTGTCATCAAAATCAACAGGGATTCCCCATTTGAATGATGTTCTTGAAACGCACAGATCCTGAAGTCCCGGAAGAAGGAAATTGTTCATCATCTCGTTCTTTCTTGCGACAGGCTGAATGAAATCAGGATGCGAATTGATGTATTCGATAAGCTCCGGAGCATATTTGCTCATCTTGAAGAAATATGCTTCCTCTTTTGCCGGATGAACAGGTCCGCCGCAGTCAGGACATTTTCCATCCTTGATCTGTGACGATGTATAGAATGCCTCACACTCTGTGCAGTACATTCCTTCATAACTTCCCTTATAGATGTCTCCCTGATCATATAGCTTTTTAAATATCTTCTGAACCTGCTTCATATGATCTTCATCGGTTGTACGGATAAAGCGGTCATATGATGTGTTCATAAGATCCCAGAGGCTCTTTATCGTGCCTGCAGTCTTATCAACAAACTCCTGCGGTGTAACACCTTCTTCGATCGCTCTTGTCTCGATCTTCTGTCCATGTTCATCACTTCCGGTCTGGAAATGAACATCATAGCCGTCCGCCCTCTTATATCTTGCGATACTGTCAGCAAGGACTATCTCGTAGCTGTTGCCGATATGGGGTTTACCTGAAGTATATGCTATCGCTGTTGTAATGTAGTATTTTCCTTTTTCTCTCATCAAATATATCCTTTCACATTTCGAATCTCATTATCGTCATTATACTGCCGTATCGATTATCATCCCGGCTTCATGTCGAATAGGTATTTCTCTGCTTATAATTTCCAAGAGTCACTTCTTGTTCATGACCGCGTCAATCGAGTCTATGCATGCTGCACGCATTCCAGCATGTTCAAGCGCATCAACGCCTCTTATCGTAGTTCCTGCCGGTGAGCATACCGCATCCTTAAGGACTCCCGGATGGTCTCCTGTCATCTGCTGAAGTCTTGCACTCCCGACAAATGTCTGTGATACAAGCTCATATGCAAGTGTGCGCGGTATGCCGTATTTTACAGCTGCATCCGCATATGCTTCCATCATCACATCGACAAAAGCAGGCCCGCATCCTGTTATCGCTCCGCCTATTCCCATGAGGTTTGACGGAAGCTCTACTACGATTCCGAGTGCTTCAAATTTCTTCATGATCTGCGCGCGTTCATCAGCTGTAAGAGTATTTTCTTTTTCAAATAAGAATACTCCTTCACCAATCTGTGCCGGCGTGTTCGGCATTATGCACTGAATCCTCGTATCATCTCCAAGGATTTCCTTATAGTTATCAAGGCTCCAGCCCGCTGCTATCGACAGGAGAGCTTTACCTTTAAGCGCATCTTTCATTTCCTGTGTAAGAACGTCTTTTATCTGATAAGGCTTGCACGCGATGAGAACTGTATCTACATCACCTGCAAGCTTGCACATGTCTCCGATCGGCATAAAGCCTATCCGTTCAGCTGTCTTTATCAGCTTCTCCATGTGTGGCGCATAAGCAAATACATCTTTACCGTTCATCTGCTTTGATGTGATAAGTCCTGAAGCAATGGCACTTCCCATCGCTCCCATTCCGATAAATCCAAGTTTTTCCATCTTGTGATCCGCCTCTCCTGATAAGTAAAGGTATTATAATTCTGTAACTGCTATCCGTATCATAAAGTCAGTCTGCTTTCGACACTTACATCAGTCTGCTAATATCTCGTGTCCTTCTTCTGTGATAAGTACTGTAACTTCATCCTGCGCTGACGGCTTACCATCATCGGTATAGATAGTCCAGTCATTCTCCTCATCAACAAATATATCGTGTCTTCCCGCATTTATCATAGGCTCTATCGTAAATATCATGCCTGGCACGAGAAGCATGTCTGTTCCCTTCTTTGTGACATAACTGACATACGGCTCTTCATGAAAATCTATGCCTACACCATGTCCGCCGACTTCACGTACTACTGTGCAGCCGTGCGAATGCGCCATATCCTGTATCGCCTGCGCGATATCTCCTAAGAACTGCCAAGGTTTTGCCTGTTCTATTCCCGCATCCATGCATGCCTTTGCCATATCCATCACATTCTGTCTCTCTGCATTCGGCTTCCCGATCGCAAACATTCGCGACGAATCAGAATAATATCCCTTGTATATCGTGGATACATCGACATTTACGATATCTCCATCTTTGAGCACGGTATCTTTTGACGGAATTCCATGGCACACCTGGTCATTCACTGATGTGCATACGCTCTTTGGAAATCCTTCATAGTTCAGCGGTGCTGCAATAGCTCCGGCTGCTGTTGTCGTGTCTGAAACTATCTTGTCGATCTCCTCTGTAGTCATTCCCTCGTGTATCCTGGCTGCTACTGCATCAAGCACCGCGATATTGATCTTTCCGCTTTCCCTGATTCCTTCGATCTGTTCCGGAGTCTTTATCATCTCATGTTTCGGAACAACATGTCCTTCAAGACGGAATCTTTCTACTTCCTCATCAAAGTGTTCGTGACAATTCTTATATTTCTTTCCACTACCACACCAGCACGGATCATTTCTTCCTAACTTGTTCATCTATCTTCCCTCGATTCTCTATAACTATAATAGTTTAGACTAATTTAAGTCTATCTGCAACACTAGCGACGCTTATATGCGCTATATTAAGAGTCTATGGATTTTTGATACGTCCGAATTCTAAAAATCTATGGAGTCGATATTCTCGTATTCTAAAAATCAATGGACTCGATATGCTCGTATTCTAAAAATCAATGGACTCGATATGCTCGTCTATTCCCATAAATATGCTCACTATATCATCCGGTGCATACTTGGGCGGTATAGATACCGTGCATGTTATCCTGCACTTTTCTTTATCTATGATATCGACCTTGATCCTTACGATGTCCACTTTACTAGCTTTCAACTTGTCTATTGTCCTGTGTATCGCTGCTGGATCATTATCTGCAAGAAATATGACTTTACCATGAATTGTCTCCTTGAACATTGAAACGTTCATATGAAAGACGCACTGCATCATGATCGTTATAACTGTGCATTCAATCCCTAACGGATACATTCCGGCACCGATCGCCATGCCTATCCCGAGTGTCACCCATATTCCGGCGGCGGTAGTCATGCCGCTGACAAGTCCCTGCTTACTTATAAATACGATGCCGCTGCCAAGAATACCTATCCCGGTGATTATTCCTGCCGCTATACGTGACGCATCTACTGATATTCCAACGTTCTGTGCAAGTACATCATAAAATCCGTATTTGGAGATGATCATCATAAGACATGACGCGAGCGCAACCAGAAAATGCGTCCTAAGACCTGCATTTTTCATTCTGATCTGTCTCTCCATGCCTATTGCCACACCGCAAAGACCTGCAGCTATAAGTCTTATCAGAAATTCAATCTGCATATTATCTACAAGCGTCATAAGTCATCTCTCCTATATATCCATGCTATACATCTTTACAGCATATTTTAATTGAAAACATCAGCTATCACAATTTTCATCTCATCGCGCGCACCAATTACACGTCCTTCAACAATTCATTATATACATCTCTTTTTGAGATTCCGCGATCTGCCGCGACCTGTTTCATAGCTTCCTTTTTTTCCATTCCGTTCTTAAGATACTTATCCATATGCTCTTTAAGCGGAATCTGATTCCAATTTTCTATTGCTTCAGCTTTCTTTATATCTTTATCCAGCCCAGCGATCACGAGAACATATTCACCGCGTGGATCTTCCTCCTCATACATCTCGCACGCAGCGTTTATTGTCGTCGGGATTATTGTTTCAAATTTTTTTGTGAGCTCCCTGCATAGCGTGATCTTCCTGTCTCCTAGCTTATCTGCAAGTTCCTGTAATGTCTTTTTCAAGTGATGTGGCGCCTCATACATCACAATAGTTCGAGTCTCACCCGCCAGTTCCGCTAGAATCTCTTCTCGCTCTTTTTTATCAGGTGGGAGAAATCCTTCAAAACAGAATCTTCTCGTACTGAGTCCTGAAAGTGTGAGCGCAGTTATACATGCCGAAGCTCCCGGAAGTGATGTGACAGTAATCCCTGCTTCGATACATTTCTGCACAAGCACCTCCCCCGGATCGGATATCGCAGGTGTTCCCGCGTCTGTGATAAGTGCCACATTCTTTCCTGATATCATCGAACCTACGAGCTGATCTGCTTTCTCGACCTTATTAAATTCATGATAGCTTGTCATTGGTGTATGAATATCAAAATGTGTGAGCAGATGTATACTGTTGCGCGTATCTTCTGCTGCTATTACATCAACACTCTTTAGCGTCTCTATCACTCTTGGCGTCATATCTCCGAGATTGCCTATCGGAGTCGCGCACAGGTAAAGCATACCCGGCATATCTTTTCTCCCTATCTACTTACTTACATTTAAGACGCTATATCAGCGGTGCTGCTGCATGTTGCAGCGATCGTTACTGATATGAACGATGAATAACCGACAACCTAAGCGTCAATACCCGTATATATCATATATTTCCTGCATATATTTACCCGGTTTTTCATATACTATAAGCGGCTTTTCGACTTTAAGTCTTCTATTTGCACCCTTAACACACTGCATAAGAACCATGTTAGGCTCTGCATCCGCATATGGATAAACGAGCTGCATACGTTTCGGTTCCAGCTTATACTTCGTCAACGTGTCCATTATCTCAACAAGTCTGAATGGTCTGTGAACCATGCAGAAACTACCACCCGGAACGAGCAGGTACGACGCAGCTTTCACTACATCCTCCAGCGAACATTTTACTTCGTGTCTTGCTATCGCCATTGCGTCATCCGGATTCTTGAGTCCGTGACTGTCTGCCATATATGGAGGGTTACTCGTTACCATATCAAAAGAAGCAGATGAAAACAACTTCTCTGCTTCCTTTATATCTCCTGTAACGATATCGATTTTATCTTCCAGATCATTGAGTTTGACGCTTCTGAGCGCCATATCTGCGCTCTCAGACTGTATCTCAAGACCCGTGAGATGATGTGCCTCTGTCTTTGCTTCTAACAGAATCGGGATTATCCCCGTACCGGTTCCAAGATCGACGACCCGTGCGCCCCTTTTCACATGCGCAAATCCTGTGAGCAAGACGGCATCCATGCCGAAGCAGAATCTACCCGGATTCTGAATTATCTTGTAGCCGTTCCGCTGCAGATCATCGATTCTTTCTCCATCCTTAAGTACCGTTTCCATCTCATCCTCTGGTTTCGGATCAGTCATCAAGTTTTGACTTATCTCCCTTTCCGGCATCCTTCTCTAATTTTTCGAGTTCCTGCATCTCACCCTTATCGTTTGGTTTGTTCTTATCCTGCTGAGGTTTACCCTTGCCGCCATGTCTCTTTTTTATGACTTTGACCTGTTCGGCGCTAAACTCCTTTAATTCTTTTTCATCATCATGCTCTACGAGAACTTTCACAAGCTGACGAAGTACATTCGTACTCTGAACTTCACCTTTTTCTCCCGTATCGACGGCGACAACATCTCCGATTCCCGGAAGTCTGCGATTAAGGTATTCATATGTATCTTCCTCGTTTTTAAGGCAGCACATAAGTCTTCCGCACACACCTGATATCTTTGCCGGATTAAGTGAAAGTCCCTGTTCCTTTGCCATCTTGATAGAAACAGGTATAAAATCTGACAGATAACTGTGGCAGCAAAGTTCTCGTCCACATATTCCATACCCGCCGCGGATCTTTGTCTCATCACGGACACCGATCTGACGAAGCTCTATCCTTGTCTTGAACACTGATGCAAGATCCTTGACGAGCTCTCTGAAATCAACTCTTCCATCTGATGTAAAATAGAATAAGACTTTGTTATTATCAAACGTATATTCAGCATCGATCAGCTTCATATCGAGATTATGTTTCTTTATCTTCTCGAGGCATATATCAAATGCCTCTTTCTCTTTCTTCTTGTTGCCTTCTTCCTGCTCGTCATCCCTTTCATTTGCAACTCTGAGAATAGGCTTGAGCGGCTGCGTTACCTTCGAATCATCTACATCACGAGGTTCACCGACTACTGTCCCGTATTCGATTCCTCTTGATGTCTCTACTATTACATGGCTGTCTCTCTTAAGTTCCTGATTATCTCCGGGATCAAAGAAATAGATCTTTCCTGCTGTCCTGAATCTGACTCCGATTACCTTTGTCATCTGTAAATATCCTCCATCCTGCTTTAACTGTTGTCACGTATAGTAAGAAACAGCAGTTCAAGTGCTAATTCAAAATTGACATTTGCTGCAATACGCGTTTTCGTGCGATCGATCGCATTTAAAACCTGTTCGATCCCTTCATATGAAGCATGGTCAGCTATCTTCATTACGACATTAAGTCTTTCACCGTTTTTAAATATCAGATGATTCGTGTCATTTGAAGCCTTGTAGAGAAGCGCATCTCTATACCACACTGCTATAATGTCGAGATAATCATTTATGTCGATATCTGCATCATTCTGATCATCCACATTCTTATCGGTCTTGTCAAAATACTTCTTTATCGATCTTACCGCGTTATCTATCTCGGTCTGGTCAATACTGCCTATACTGTCCATCAGTGCCGATGAATCTTCTATGATGCTGTCAAATCTTTCATTTGTAGCCAGAAACATGGCTTTACCAATATTGCCACGTGCAAATGCAACGCACATATCTGCTTTGGAGCCCTGAATATTTTTTTTCTTCAGGTATCCTCTTACCTCTCCATCACTTACCGGTTTCATCTGTAATGTGACGCAGCGGCTAAGTATTGTTGGGAGAAGCGCACTCACATTAGATGTGAGCAACAGAAACACCGCATACTCCGGTGGTTCCTCGATCGTTTTGAGAAGAGCATTCTGTGCTGCCTGATTCATCTTCTCTGCTTCATTCATTATGTATATCTTGTATCTGCTGCTATAAGGCTTTATCGCAACTGTATGGTTTACCTGCTCCCTTATATCATCAACGGAAATAAGATTTGATTTCTCAGTATGAGTGACATATATGATATCCGGCTGATTTTTTGTTGCAGCCTGCACACATGAATGACATCTACCGCACGGATCCGTGTTGTGCTCCGGGTCTTTCTCTGTCTCTTCGCATTCAAGTGCCGCGGCAAATATATCAGCGATGAATTGCTTTCCGCATCTTCGCTCTCCACATATCAGATAAGCATTTGAGATCTTTCCGTACCGTATTGCGTTCCGCAGATGATCCACTGTCTGTTTCTGACCTATAACGTCATCAAAAGAATTCATTATTTCCCCTTATCAAGTAAATATATCGAGCAAAAGTCCCTGTATATCTCCAACCATTCCAAGGATCTTTATGTTATCTTTCTCATCCTTTACAAGTTCCTGTGCAAGTTCATCCATTCTCTGATCGACAAGCTTTATTATTCCATAGACCCTGTGTCTGCCCTTTCTGTCGAGAAAGTTCTCTCTTTCAAATGTATGGGATCTGGAAACGACTTCATTCATAAATCCTTTGATCATCGCCCTGTACTTCTTCATGTCTCTGATATCACGCTTTTTAGAGATCTTGTCTCCCTGCATAGTGATCTCTTCCATCATGACCTTAAGCGTGTTCTGAAGATCCGCGTCTTCTATCTGACTGGCAAGTGTGAACTTGAATGTGCCATCCGCCTTCTGAATATTCTGTTCTGATTGCACATTCTGCGTCAGCTGCGCTTCGTTTACTTTGATATCCATATCGCCCACCTGATCTCATTCATATCCAAATACGTTATAAGCAGCTGTCAATATATCCTATGATCTCATTTACACAATGATCAAGATCTATATTGTCAAATGATTTTTTAATGCCTGCCTCAATAATGTTTTCTTCGCAGAAATCACTGCTGTCCGCGATAAATCTTCTGCACATTTCCTCGTACATCGGACTTTCCTGATCTTTTTCCCTGTCGAGTGCTCTCTGCAGTCTTATACCCGGATCCAGGCTTATATACAAAGGCAATACATTATCATTACCGAAGTAATCCTTGAATTTTCTAAATGACTGGATAGTTGCAATTATCAAATACGAATGACCGCTCAGATCTATCTGACCGTCATCTGCGGTAAAATAACGCCATATCCCATAATACGAGCTGTATTCGCGGTCTTCGATTATTCCGCCGGAGCTCTTCATCTTCTGAAATGAATTCTCATCTTTAAAATAATACTGAATACCGTCTTTCTCTCCATCGCGTATCGGCCGCGTAGTATAAGGAATTACTTTCTCCAAAACGCTGCCTCTGACCTGCATTATCTTTTTATATATCGTGTCTTTGCCTGAAGAGCTTGGACCTATCAAACAGAATAATTTTCCCATATCACACCCTGATCAGTTTTTTGCCTTCAAAAGACATTCATAGGCATTATCATATTAACATAAATGCGGACTGCATACAATAAAACCGCTATACATAAAAATAAGAGGCACCGCACGCGATGTCTCTTCTCAGATGCCCAAAGGCAGAATCGAACTGCCGACACGGGGATTTTCAGTCCCCTGCTCTACCAACTGAGCTATCTGGGCTTACAAATTATAGCGGGGACAGGATTTGAACCTATGACCTTCGGGTTATGAGCCCGACGAGCTTCCAGACTGCTCCACCCCGCGTCAATGAACCTGTAAAATACAAGTTCAAGTGGATGGAGGTGGATTCGAACCACCGAAGCTATAAGCAGCAGATTTACAGTCTGTCCCCTTTGGCCACTCGGGAATCCATCCATATAAAGCCGATAAGCGGACTTGAACCGTTAACCTACTGATTACAGATCAGTTGCTCTACCAATTGAGCTATATCGGCATATCTTGTTTTGTATCTAATGGGACCTATAGGGCTCGAACCTATGACCCTCTGCTTGTAAGGCAGATGCTCTCCCAGCTGAGCTAAGATCCCATTTTAACGACCCAGACGAGACTCGGACTCGTGACCTTCGCCGTGACAGGGCGACGCTCTAACCAACTGAGCCACTGGGCCAAAATATAAGTGGATCCTCTGGGACTCGAACCCAGGACCGACCGGTTATGAGCCGGTTGCTCTAACCAACTGAGC
>OBMA010000875.1_pt1 | contig 18332 bp, 19 predicted proteins | sample 1539141 | NCBI WGS metagenome assembly OBMA01 (sample SAMEA3991484, study PRJEB22521) | metagenome | biome: anthropogenic terrestrial biome; feature: sewage plant; material: raw primary sludge | place: Sweden | collected 2012-09-26 | reverse complement strand
GGTTCGAATCCTGTCTTCCCGATAATTGACGACTGATTTCAGTCGTTTTTTTGTATTTACGATTATTGAACTAAATTTGTTATAATGTTAAGAGATAGTTTGAGGTAAAAATATGAGAGTTGTAGCTGGTGAATATGGGGGAAGAACCCTAAAAACTTTAGAGGGCAAAAATACACGACCAACTGGTGATAAAGTCAGAGCCGCTATATTTTCTATGTTGGGACAATATTTCGATGGTGGAATTGTTTTAGATCTGTACTCAGGATCAGGAGGTCTTGCGATTGAGGCAGTATCTCGTGGATGTGATAGAGCCATTATGGTTGAGAAAGATAGGCATGCTCAGCAAGTTATACAAGCTAATATTGAGATGACAAAGGATGGTGGGCGTTTTTCACTGATGAAAATGACATCTGATAAAGCTATGTTTGTGTTGAATGAGTCCTTTGATTTAGTTTTTTTAGATCCACCATATGCTAAAGAACAGATTATCAAAGATATTGAGAACCTTAATGATAGAGGACTTTTATCACCAGATGTGACAATTATTTGTGAAACAGATAAATCTGTTGATCTACCCGATAGCATTGCGAATTTTAATCTCATCAAACAAAAAAATTATGGTATATCGAAAGTGAGTTTATATGAACGCAATAGAGCAAGCATATTGGCAGAAGTTTAAAGCGGTTTCTGATATTGAATCACCATTATTTGGCTCTAGTTGGTCATTTGGTGCAACAGTTGAAATGGCGGATGATTTAGGACAACTTGTCCTTGAAGGCAAGAAAACTGGGACAAGTTCTGCGGTTGTTTTCTATGAACTTGAAGGCGTTGCCTTTCCAACAGAAAACAAAGTTTATGATATTTTGTTAAATGGTTCAAATGAACCGATTGCGATCCTGCAGACTAAAAAAATTAAGCGTTTTATGTTTAATGAAGTAACAGAAGAGATGGCACGTCTAGAAGGTGAAGGCGATTTATCAATCGCCTACTGGCAGGCTGCACATCGTGCATTTTTTAAAGCAGCGTTTACCAAAGAAAATCTAGTCTATGATGAAGATAAACTTGCGTTATTATACGAAGAATTTGAGGTAGTTTACCAATGAAAATCGGATTATATACAGGTACATTTGACCCAATTACCAATGGTCATCTGGACATTATCCATCGCGCTGCGAAACTTTTCGACAAGCTCTATGTCGGCATTTTCAATAACGACAAAAAAAATCCTCTCTTTACATCGACAGAGCGAGCAGATATAATGAACCAGCTATTGGCTGATTTTGATCACATTGAAGTTATCGTTCATGAGTCGGATTTGACGGTCAATGTCGCTCAGAAATTGGGTGTGACGGCGCTGGTTCGAAGCGTGAGAAATGCGCAAGACTTAGATTATGAGTCAGCCATGATTTATTTTAACCATGAGATGACAGGGATTGAAACCATTCTACTTGCGGCCAGACCAGAGTTACAGTACGTGAGCAGCTCGAGAATGAAAGAATTAGTACACTTTGGTATTGATGTATCAAAATGGGTACCGAAGTTTGTAGCGCTTGAATTGGAGAAAAAATTTGATCAAAAGTAAAAAGTCATTTATAAAAAAACGCTGGGCTATTGCTAGTCTTGTTGGTATCCTAGTTTTTCTTGGTGTTTTGCTCCCCCTACCCTACTATGTTGAGATGCCTGGCACGACTGAAAATGTTGGTGAGATGATAAAAGTCAATCAGACACCATTGCACCAAAAATCAGAAGAAGGGTCTTTGAATTTGACGACTGTTTCGATGATGCGGGCAACGGGTGCGAGTTTGATTTATGCTGCATTGACGGATTTTACCGATGTTTACAGTAAAAAAGACATGATGGGTAACCAGACGGATGCTGATTACAATCGGATGAATGCTTTTTACATGGCAAGTGCTCAGAATGCTGCAACCTACGAGGCGTTTAAGTTGGCGGGGAAACCCTTTGAGTTAGATTATAAAGGTGTTTATGTCCTGGATGTGCTGAAGAAATCGACGTTTAAAGAAGTTTTGCATATCGCGGATACAGTGACAGGTGTCAATGGGCAAAGTTTTAAATCATCTGAGGAGCTGATGACCTACATCAAGTCCCAAAAGATTGGGGCTAAGATTTCAGTTCAGTATACAGATGAAGCGGGTAAGGCAAAATCGGCAGACGGCAAAACGATTAAGATCGCAGATGGTAAAGCTGGAATTGGGATTACCTTGGTGGATCATACGGAGGTTAAGAGTACGCCATCTGTGACAATTGATGCGGGGGCGATTGGTGGCCCATCTGCAGGGATGATGTTTACGCTTGAAATCTATTCCCAATTGACGGGCCAAGATTTAACGAAAGGTCGGGAGATTGCGGGTACAGGTACGATTGAAAAAGATGGGAAAATCGGTCGAATTGGCGGTATTGATAAAAAAATCGCCACTGCCAGTCGCAATGGTGCTCAAATTTTTCTAGCGCCTGATGATGAGATAACCCCAGAGATGAAGAAAGTCGAGCCTGGTGTTAAGTCAAACTATCAAGAAGCATTGGCTGCAGCTAAAAAACTGAATACAAAGATGAAAATTGTCCCAGTGAAAACAGTGCAGGATGCAATTGACTATTTGAAAGAATAGCTCGTGATTTTGCGCTTATGCCTAGTATGAATACTTAAAAAATCTGCTTGAGTTTGAGCAGTTTTTTTGTTTTTTAAGGTGGTTGAGTTGAGGTAATTGCTTGTAGTAATCTAAAACTCTGTGTATTTTAATATAGTATAACAATAGAAATTAATTTTTGTTTAAGTTTTATAGTCTATCATTATAGGGATTGCAAAAAAAAACTTTTATTCAGCTATTGAGAGATCAACAAGTTATGGCTTATAAAGTAAGGGAAATTAGGAAGAATTGGAAATCATGACGGGAATTATCTTGACCGTAAGTAAATTGTTATTAGTAACAGATATATGTTTGTATTATGATCAAAACAAAAAAGAATTGAAATATACTTTGGCTCGTATTCTAGCATTAACAGTTGGGTTACTTGTATTTGATGTCACAGATGTTATGCCGATTGCCTTACTTTTGATAGTGGGTGCATGTTTCAAAAAAAATAATCGCCGTGACCTCTTCGTGATATTAAGTGCGAGTATTTTTTTCTTCACCATTCTGTCTTTAATGTATAGGTTTAAATTCTCTCTATTTTTCCTGTCATCAATTCAAGTATCTGAGAATATTAATTTTGAAATTGAACTTTTACAGTTTATGTCTTTGCTTATCATTCTAGCCTCAATGAAAGTTACTAATATTCAGCAAGACATGATGAAAATTAAGCGGATAGAATTATATATTTTGCTTGTTTATATGACCAGTCTTGTCATTTTGGTGCCTTCTTATCATTTCGGAGTTGATACGAGTACGATGTCAATGCAAGAAATATTTATTTTGGGAATGAAATCGACCTTCTTTGTACTCCTCTGTTGGTCTTGTTTCAAAAGACTAGTTGAGCGAAGAATTCAGTGGCGGGAATATGCCCATATGAATAAGGAGTTATTAGAGCGACAAGAAATTTATTATGAAACATTATTATTACGCGAAAAATATGCCCAGAAATTAAGGCATGATTTACGTAACAATATTATCGCGATAAATTACCTGATTCACGTTGAAGAGTACGCTCGTGTAAAGGCTTATATGAGTGAAGGTGAGCAGCAACTTTTTGATCAGCATGCGGCTATCACGAACATGCCTTTATTGAATATCATTCTAAAAGATTTATTTGACAAATACAACTTTCCTTTAAACCTGCTCCACTTTGAAGGAAAATTTCCAGTTGCTTTTAAATTTACTGATATTGATAATGTGATCTTGTTTAGCAATCTATTTAAAGAGGCCTTAGAGATAATGCCATCCTCTATAACTGAGCGCTACATCAACTTTTATGTTGAAGAGATTACACAAGGCTTACTAATCAAGATAAACAGTCCTCTGGATAGCTCCCATCATTCCAAAAATTCTAGGGGAGTTAATGCGTCAAGTGGTTTCAGACAGAAAAATTGCCAAGCTATTGTCGAAAAATATGGTGGAAAAATGATTTACGAAATGAAAGCAGATATTTTTTCAGTCTGTTTACTTTTACCCCATAAATAGAGGGAACTTAATCGGTTAACAATTATTTTTTGATATCTTAGATAGTCCTTTGATGCTTCTCATTTGCGGAATTCAGTCACTGATTCTTAATTACTAAGTTAGAATGACGAACGTTCGGTAATTATATTGGACGCACAGTATAAAGTCTTGAATTTTTTTATGTTAATATTGTATATTTATAAAGGGTTGTGTTTTGGGTATCTTGTTTCAAAATTATTAAGGGAATCGTTAACTCATATTTTCATTCCTTTTTTTAATGACCAAATCGTCATCCAATTTACATGAAGGAAAAGTAGGAAGAAAAGAATGATGATAAATATAGCGATTTGTGATGACGAACGGATTTTTCTGGAACAGTTAGAAAAAACCATTCGTTTTGTAGCCAAGGAACTGCGTTTGGTTGTGATTGTGACGCAATATTCGCATGGCTTGGAGTTACTGAAACATCAAAAAAAGCATCAACTTTTTTTTCTTGATATTGATATGCCAGATGTCACAGGTTTCTATATCGCTGAAAAACTTATGAAAAATGAACAGGCGAAAGTTGTTTTGGTGACAAATCATAGAAGTAAGGTGTTTGATGCTTTTAAATACAACGTCTTTCGATTTATTCCTAAACCGATCGAAGCGCAAAAGATTTCAGAGGTTCTAACGAGCTATGATGCAGAACTTGAAAAAGCCTTTGTACTTGTCTACAACGCTTTTCTGGATGCTAGACTTAGACTGAAATACGAAGATATCGAGTATGTTGAAGCGTTCGATAAAAAAGTCAGTATTTCCGCAAAAAATGAGCTTTATGAACACAGGGGTAATATGAAGTGGTGGCTCAATGAACTTGATCTCTCCTTGGCTTTCTATCAAGTACATCGAAGTTATATTGTTAACTTTGCTAAAGTTAAGAGAGTAGATGCTAGTTATTGCCATATGAGTAATGGTCAAAAAGTACCGATTGCGATTAGAAAACGTAAGAAAGTCATCGCTCAGTTTGAAGCCTATATTATGAGAAAGATGTCAGAGTAACAGATACTGGTATTATTTTAAAATTTGTGAGTTACTTTAGAGGCATTTGGTTCAAATATTGGTATGAAATTGAACGTTTGGTCGAAAAAAATGGGCGGTAGGTAAAATTTCTAAAAAAAAATTCAGTGATTTTAGTATAGTATACTAGTGAGGTCTAAAATATTCTCTACCTATTGCAGTAGATAGATGATTATCATCTATCTACTTGTGAGAGCACTTGACTAGCCAATTCCCCCCCCTTATAAGTTTCACCTCATTATCTTGAACAAATCCCTCATTTTTGTTCAGACCCTAGTATTCACGTAGAGTATAGGGATAGAGATGATAAACAAGGTTAGTCAAGTGTTTTCACAAGTAGTTTACTGAAATCGGCTGATTATAAAATTTTTCTTAGCTTCCCCCTTCCCTTAGCTAAGTTTTTCATTCAAGGTTAGCTTTGATAGCCATTCTTATTGTTTGCCTGTCAATATTTTTCAGTAAATTACTTATCGGCATCTTCAAAAGCAATTTTGGAGGTGTTTTGTTTAGAGTTAATTTCGGTCTCGAATATAAGGAAGTTTAACTGCAATAAGTATCAAAACGACTTTTAGTAAGCCTCCCCATTTATACAGTTGATAGTGTTGATGTGAAAGGTGGACAAAAGATTGTGAATTCAATTTCTTTTAAAGTTTTTTTGATTACTTTGTGAAGAAAAAGACTTGATTTAACAAGACTAATAACAAATAAATGAATTAATTCACAAAGTCGTTTGATTCACAAGTGATAAATTTCTAAATATGACTTTACAAACGCTTCCAGTATGATATAATAAGGACATAAAGATAAGTTAATTATTTCACTAACTTATCTAAACCTAATCGGAACTACTATTTTAGGCATGATACTGAAGGTGTTACAAACTTTTGTAGAAAAACAAGGGGGTTGTCGTTATCAAGCGTTGCTTGTGCGGACAAAACAACTTTTTTCCTAGAAGGTAATGCTGAAGTTCACATTTAAGGAGAAAAAAGATGGCTACAAAAACTGTAGAGAAAACTGAAACATTTGACGTTGCTGGCATGATTGACGAGCTTGCTGCTAAAGGGGCAGAAGCACTCAAAGGTCTTGAGAAATTAAATCAAGAGCAAATTGACCACATCGTTCATGAAATGAGTATGGCAGCACTTGACAAACATATGCCATTGGCGAAATTAGCAGTGGAAGAAACTGGCCGCGGTATCTATGAAGATAAAGCCATCAAAAATATGTATGCCTCTGAATATATCTGGAATGCTATCAAAGATAACAAAACAGTTGGTGTGATCAACGAAGATAAAGAAGCTGGCATCGTTGAAATTGCTGAACCAGTCGGCGTTATCTGTGGTGTGACACCAACAACTAACCCAACATCAACAACAATTTTCAAATCAATGATTGCGATTAAAACACGTAATCCAATCATCTTTGCTTTCCATCCATCAGCACAACAATCATCTGCAGCAGCAGCACAAATCGTGCTAGATGCAGCAGTTGCAGCTGGAGCGCCTGAAAACTGTATCCAATGGGTCACAACGCCATCAATCGAAGCAACTGGCCTTTTGATGAACCACCCAACGATTGCAACAGTTTTGGCAACTGGTGGTGCGGGCATGGTTAAATCTGCTTACTCAACTGGTAAACCAGCACTTGGTGTAGGTCCTGGTAACACACCTGCTTACATTACAAAAGATGCTAAAATCAAACGTGCTGTTAATGATTTATTCCTTTCAAAAACATTTGACAATGGGATGATTTGTGCATCTGAGCAAGCGATCATCGTTGATAACGAAGTTTACAACGACGTAAAAGCAGAATTCTTAGCACACAACGCTTATATCGTATCATCTAAAGCTGAATTAGCGAAACTTCAAGCAGCTGTGATGTTGCCTGATGGTCATGCAGTTAATCCTAAAATCGTTGGTTTCTCAGCTAAATATATCGCTGAATTGGCAGGCATTAAAGTACCAGAAGAAACAAAATTACTCATCGCTGAAATTGCTGGTGTTGGAGTTGACTTCCCATTGTCACGTGAAAAATTATCTCCAGTCTTGGCAATGGTTAAAGCTAACTCAACTGAAGAAGGACTTGACCTTTGTGAAGCGATGCTTGATCTTGGTGGTCTTGGTCATACGGCTGTTATCCATACAGAAGATGAAGACTTACAAATCCAGTTTGGTATCCGTATGAAAGCTTGTCGTATCCTTGTAAATACGCCAGCAGCTGAAGGTGGTATTGGTAACATTTACAACGAAATGTTGCCATCATTGACACTTGGTTGTGGTTCTTATGGCCATAACTCAGTCTCACATAACGTATCAGCAGTTGACTTGATTAACGTTAAAACGCTCGCTAAACGGAGAAATAATATGCAATGGTTCAAATTGCCACCAAAAGTTTACTTTGAAAAAAATTCAATCACTTACTTGCAACAAATTAAAGCTGAGCGTGTGATGCTTGTTTGTGACCCAGGTATGGTTCAATTTGGCTATGCTGACCTTGTCCGTAAACAACTTGAAAAGAACCCTCATGACCCACGTGTTGAAGTTTTCTCTGACGTAGAACCTAACCCGTCTACAAACACAGTTTATAAAGGTCTTGAAATGTTTAATAGCTTCCAACCAGATGTGGTTATCGCGCTTGGTGGTGGTTCAGCAATGGATGCAGCGAAAGGCATGTGGATGTTCTTCGAACACCCAGACACATCATTCTTCGGCGCAAAACAAAAATTCCTTGATATTCGTAAACGTGCTTATAAAATCGAATATGCTGAAAAAGCAACCTTCATCTGTATCCCAACGACATCAGGTACTGGTTCAGAAGTGACACCATTTGCGGTTATCACTGATTCAGATGACCATACAAAATACCCATTAGCTGACTACGCTTTGACACCAGATGTGGCAATCATTGACCCACAACTCGTCATGTCAGTACCAGCTAGTGTGACTGCTGATACAGGGATGGACGTTTTAACTCACGCGATTGAATCATATGTTTCAGTTATGGCATCTGACTATACACGTGGTCTGTCATTGCAAGCAATCAAGATTGTCTTCGAATATCTTGAAAAATCAGTTAAGACTGGTGATGCAGAATCTCGCGAAAAAATGCACAATGCTTCTACAATGGCTGGTATGGCCTTCGCCAATGCCTTCCTCGGTATTTGTCACTCAATCGCCCACAAAGTTGGTGGTGCTTGGAACATTCCTCACGGCCGTACAAATGCGATTCTGTTACCACACATCATCCGTTACAATGCAAAAGACCCTCAAAAACATGCTATGTTCCCTAAATATGACTTCTTCCGTGCGGATGAAGACTATGCTGACATCGCGCGCTTCTTAGGTCTTAAAGGCGATACAACAGCTGAATTGGTTGAAGCACTTGCAACTGCCGTTTATAATCTTGGTACAGCAACAGGTATCGAAATGAACTGGCAAGCACAAGGCTTGACTAAGAAACAAATGGATGCAGAAATTGATCACTTGGCTGAAAAAGCTTATGAAGACCAATGTACAACTGCAAATCCAAAAGAACCTTTAATCTCTGAATTGAAAGGTATCATCGAAATTGCTTACGACTATAAAGCCTAAGTGATATGAACTTAAAAACTTACAGACACTTGTTTGTAAGTTTTTTTGTGCTTGATTGTTGTCAATATGGTATACTATTGGCAAATGAGGTTTGATGATGGAAAGATTTGATATTTATGATAAGAATAGAAGGTTAACTGGCCGTACAGCAGAACGCGGTCAAGAACTTGAGGCAGATGAGTATCGGTTGATTGTGCATGTTAGTATCATGAATAATCAAAATCAACTCTTGATTCAGAAACGTCAACCGCACAAGCCAGCCTGGCCTGGATTTTGGGATATTAGCGTTGGCGGTGGTGCGCTGGCAGGTGAAACGAGTCAAGCGGCTGCGGCGCGTGAGACTTTTGAAGAATTAGGTCTAGCCATAGATCTATCTGAAGTAGCGCCATATTTTATGGTTAAGTTTCCAAACGGTTTTGCCGATGAGTATATTGTCCATCAGGATGTTGATTTGACAGTACTAAACTTGCAGACAGCGGAAGTGCAGGCAGTCAAATGGGCGAGCTATGATGAGGTGATGGTAATGGTGGATCAGGGCATTTTCTTCCCCTACCAAGAACCGATGCTTGATTTGATTTTTAGTTTTTTTGAAGAAGGGAGATAAGAAATGATTGACGTCAGAAAAGCAAGGCTTGAAGACCATGCCATGATCTACCGGCTAGGTCAAGAGGCGCTAGGCTATGAAATAGACCAAGAGTTTAGCCAATCGCGCTTGGCGGCTGTTTTGTCAAAACCAGCCAATCAAATCTTCGTCGCTTTCGTGGATGGTGAGCCAGCTGGATATATCCATGTTCAAGATTATGATGTGACCTATGCCATCCCTTATAAAAACATTTTGGGCTTAGCTGTTTTTGACCAGTTTCAAAGGCAGGGTGTTGGCAAAGTTTTGATAGAAGCAGCAGAAGATTTTGCACGAGCTGATGGGGCTGCAGGTATTCGCCTAAATTCTGGGGAAGGTCGGCACGGTGCGCATCTTTTCTATGAGGCAGCTGGTTATGAGCGAGTGAAATCACAGGTCAATTTTAGAAAAGCGTTTTAAGGATGGCGAAAAAAATCTAACAGTGATCATTGATCGACCGATTGGGTATGATCATGATGGCACGATTTATCCGATTAATTACGGCTATGTCGCGGGTATCATGGGTGGAGATGGGGAGGAACAGGATGCTTATATCTTGACGGAAGGTGATCAGCCTCTGAAGACCTTTACGGGTCAGCTCATCGCAGTCGTGCACCGTGCAGATGATGTTGAAACCAAATGGATCGTGACTGATTCTGACAAACCATATTCCGCTGAAGAAATTATGGCGACAATTCAATTCATGGAGCAATACTTTGAGTCAACGATTGAAATGATGGAAGGTTGAGAGATGCAAGATTTGACAGTAGCGCTAACAGGCGGTCGATTAAATATTCGAGTTGCTGCGATTATTCGAGATCAGGACAAAATTTTGGTTTCAAAATGGCCGGATGGCACGATTTCATTAGTAGGTGGTCGTGTGGCTTATGGGGAGACAGCGCAAGCAGCGATTAGTCGTGAGGTAACTGAAGAGACCGGATTAGCAGTTAAGTCAGCTCAGTTACATGCGATAATCGAAAACTTTTTTACGCATCGTGATCATTTTTTTCATGAATTTTTATATGTTTACGATGTTGAAACGTCTTCCTTTGAACTGAATCAAACCGCTCAGGATTTTGAGGATCAAGAGATTTTATGGTTGTCGACTAGTGAGCATGCTAGTTTGCGTCCAAAGGTTTTATCCGATGTTATTAAGGATAAGAGTGGTCGGATTTTACACCTTGTGAACCAGGAAGCTAAACTTGTCCGATAAAAATTGATGTGATTGGATGATTTAGTGAGATACTCAAAAAGCCGCTTGACTTCAAATCAAGCGGCTTTTTGATATATTTTATTGTCCGTACTGGCTTTTATAGTGATCTCCCCATGTCATCATGGCGTCGAGGACGCTATCTAAAGATTGGCCAAGAGGCGTTAGAGAATATTCAACGCGTGGTGGCACTTCTGCGTAAACTTGGCGCTTCACAATACCAGATGCTTCGAGTTGTCTCAGATTATCGGTTAATACTTTTTGAGAAATACTACCAATGGAACGTTTTAAGACGCTAAAACGTTTTGTTTCAATTAATAAGTCACGGACGATTAAGAATTTCCATTTGTTTCCGATAAGAGAAAGTGTTAATTCTACAGGACATGCGGGGAGTAATTTTTCGTTTTCGATGGGAATAACCTCCATTAGTTACTAAATGATACCTAGGTAATAAAATAGTGCCTACTTTCATTTTTTTATCTTATAAGTTATTATATACTTGTAGTTAAGATATAGCAAGTTGATATAGAAAATAAGGGGTAATTAGGATGAACAAATTTCTAGTTGTTGCAGCAAATGGTAAAGCGGGTCAAAAGATCGTGAACGAGCTGATCGCGCGTGATTTAGATGTGACAGTGGCTGTCCGTCAAGCAAACAAAACACAAGCCAGTCAAGTCATCATTAAAGACTTATTTGATTTAAACGCTTCTGATGTGAAAAACTTTGATATTGTGATTGACGCATTTGGCGCTTGGGCGCCAGAATCGCTGCCACAACATACCACATCTTTAGAACATTTGGCTGCTATTCTGGCACCGAATGCACGCTTGGTTGTCGTTGGGGGTGCGGGGTCTCTTTACTTGGATGCAAGTCACACGGTGGCATTAAAAGACAGCGACGGTTTTCCAGATGCTTTTAAACCACTTGCGAGCGCAATGGGTGAAGGGCTAGCGCATTTGCGGACACTTGATGTTGATTGGACTTATATCTCGCCAGCGGCTGATTTTGTCGCAGATGGGGAGAAAAAAGGCCATTATGTGATTGAGGGTGAGGTTTTTAGTACGGATGACAATGGCGTGAGTCAAATCTCTTATGCTGATTATGCGACAGCCTTGGTCGATATTGCGACAAGTGATAACTACCATAAGGCGCGTGTATCAGTTAGATGGTAAGAAGTCTATGTATCGTTTTTCGTGATTTTTGACTTACGAAGAAAAAAATTTTGTGCTATACTAAATATAATTTACTGCGTATAATGGTTCAGCGTAAAGATTGCTATCCGGTTCTCTATCGGGTAGCAACCTTTGCGCTGTTTTTTTTGCAGTAAATATAGAAAAGAAGAGGTTAATTACCAATGGATTTTTACATGAAGCTCCCGCGCAATAGCAAGGAGTTTGCCCTATTTCTCGGGATCGTTGCAGTCATTTCGGTCAATATTATTGCACCAGTGATTTCAGGATTTGAGGTTGGCTTTAGCCTAGCAACCTGGCGCCAGACACTCACGATTTTGCCAGTGATGTTAGTAGCGGTCGTTATTTTTGTTTTGCTGACGCACATGCCTGCAGAAAAGGTAGCAGCTTTATTAACAGAAGAAACGGATAGCTTTAATGCCAAAATCACGATAACGATTTTGATAAATGTTGCCATGATGTCAGTGTTGATGACCATTGTAGGTGCAATGATTGCAATGCAAACGATTAGCTTAACACCTTTCCAACAGTTCTTTTATAAATGGCCAAGAAACTTTACAATTGCGCTATTGACTGAAATGTTGATTGCCCAACCTATTGCAAGATGTGTCATGCACTATCTACATAAAAAGTGATAAACACTTAAGAAACGCCATTTCTGAGAAATAGATGTATAATAAAGGAGGAGGAAAATCAAATGAAAATTACTTATCACAATGCAGGCAATGCGCCAGAAACTAAAACCTTTAAAGATGTTGAAGAATTTTTAATGTTACAAAATCGTGAGATTCCAGCGATTCAGGATCATTATCAAGTAGATGAGCTTTACGTTGAGGATGAACAAGTTGATTTTACTGGGACAATTGGCGATTTGTTTGACAAATATAACAAATAAGTCTTGTCAAATGTCCTAAAACCGTGTATAATTAAATGGTTGCCGTAAAAATATGCGGGAACTTAAACCACATTTTGACATGATCGTTCCGTAGTGCTAGCGCTTAAGCCAGTAGCGGGGCGAGTTGACGGTCAGAAGAGGAAAAAACTATTTTAAAAGGAGACTAGCTCATGGCAGTCATTTCAATGAAACAACTACTCGAAGCGGGTGTTCACTTCGGTCACCAAACACGCCGTTGGAACCCAAAAATGAAACCGTTCATCTTTACAGAACGTAACGGTATTCACGTTATCGACTTACAAAAAACAGTTAAACTTGCTGACGACGCTTACAACTACGTACGCGAAGCTGCAGCAAACGGTGCTGTTGTTCTCTTCGTAGGAACTAAAAAACAAGCTGCTGAAGCTGTTAAAGAAGAAGCGACTCGTGCTGGTCAATACTACATCAACCACCGTTGGTTGGGTGGTACTTTGACTAACTGGGGTACAATTCAAAAACGTATCGCACGTTTGAAAGAAATCAACCAAATGGAAGAAGATGGTACTTTCTCAGTTCTTCCTAAAAAAGAAGTTGTTTTGCTTAACAAACAACGCGATCGCTTAGAAAAATTCTTGGGCGGTATTGCTGATATGCCACGTATCCCTGATCTTATCTACATCGTGGATCCACATAAAGAGCAAATCGCTGTTCAAGAAGCAACTAAATTGAACATTCCAATCGTTGCCATGGTTGATACAAATGCGGATCCTGATCCAATTGACGTAATCATCCCTGCCAATGACGATGCCATTCGTGCGGTTAAATTGATCACTGGTAAAATGGCTGACGCAATCATCGAAGGTCGTCAAGGCGAAGATGCAGTTGAAGCTGAAGATGCAAACGTATCAGAACCAGCATCAGCTGAATCAATCGAAGAATTGGTAGAAGTTGTGGAAGGTTCTAAAGAAGCTTAAGTTTCTTTAGAATTAACCAATGAGGAAACGCGTAGCATTTCTTCAACAAAGAAGCTTAAGCTTCTTTAGAATTAACCAATGAGGAAACACGTAGCGTTTCTTCAGCAAAGAAGCTTAAGCTTCTTTGCAATGAATTGGTTATATCAAACTTCTCAAGCATTTAACAAAAAAATTGAAAGAGGGCGGGGCCTACGCCTCAGCCCTCTTTATATATCTAAAATTGAGTCCGCCTACTTGACTTTAAAGCTGTTATGCTCTAAAATCGAAGTAACTAACTCAACATCTAAAAGGAGAAATCAAAAATGGCAATTACTGCAGCTCAAGTAAAAGAATTGCGTGAAAAAACTGGTGCTGGCATCATGGATGCTAAAAAAGCACTCGTTGAAGTTGATGGAGATATGGACAAAGCAATTGACTTGCTCCGCGAAAAAGGGATTGCAAAAGCAGCTAAAAAAGCTGACCGTGTCGCTGCCGAAGGTTTGACTGGTGTTTATGTTGACGGTAACGTTGCAGCACTTGTTGAAGTCAATTCAGAAACTGACTTTGTTGCAAAAAATGATCAATTCGTTGCTTTGGTTAACGAAACAGCAGAATTGATTGCTAAAAACAAACCAGCTGACAACGATGCAGCACTTGCCATCCAAACTTCATCTGGTAAAACTTTGGGTGAAGCCTACGTTGAAGCAACTTCAACAATCGGTGAAAAAATTGCTTTCCGTCGTTTCCAACTTGTTGAGAAAACTGATGACCAAAACTTTGGTGCTTACCAACATAATGGTGGTCGTATCGGTGTTATCACAGTTATCGAAGGTGGCGACGAAGCGCTTCCTAAAGCAGTTGCCATGCACGTTGCAGCGATGAGCCCAAGCGTTTTGTCTGCTGAAGAACTTGATCATGACTTCATCGTAAGCGAAACGACTGCTTTGATTTCACGTATTGAAATCGAAAACGAAGACCGTAAACGTACTGGCAAAGCATTCTTGCACGTACCACAATTCGGTTCAGCTGCACAATTGACTGATGACGTTTTGGCTAAAGTTGAAGCAGAATTCAAGGAAGAACTTAAAGCTGAAGGCAAACCAGAACAAATCTGGGATAAAATCTTGCCAGGTAAAATGGCTAAATTCTTTGTTGACAATACACAAATCGACCAAGAAAATGCCCTTTTGTCACAACTTTACGTGATGGACGACAGCAAAACTGTTGCTAAATTCCTTGAATCTAAAGAAGCTAAAGCTGTTACATTTGCACGTTTCGAAGTTGGCGAAGGTATCGAAAAAGCTGCTAACAACTTTGAAGCTGAAGTACAAGCAACAATGGCTGCTGCGCTTGAAAACTAAGATTCATAAATCTGTCATTAAGATGATACGAATTGATTGATGTGGTGATGAGTCGCTGTCTTACTTAAAACTTTGGTTTCAAACTTGAAGTAAGGCTTAACTGATTTTTCAAAACATCAATTAGATGATTTAAAAAATGCACCGAAAATTAACTTACGGTGTATTTTTTTGTTTAAATGTGGTATAATGAAACACGGAATTTATAAATTCGAACACAAGATTTAAATGTATTAATAGACCCGTGATGGAGAGTAAAAAAGAATGCCAAACAGTATCATAATCGCAATCGTCGTCTTACTTGCAATCGTCGTTATTTTTTATGTAGCGTCGATGGTGCTACGCAAAAAAACAGAAGATCGAATTATTGCGCTTGAAGAGCGTAAAGAAGATTTATTTGATTTGCCAGTACAAGAAGAGATTGATGCCGTCAAAAAATTGCATCTGGTTGGACAAAGTCAGACGATTTTTCGTGAATGGAATCAAAAATGGATTGATTTATCGTCAAACTCTTTTGCGGATTTAGAAAATCATATTTTCGAAGCAGAGCAATTGAATGATTCTTTTAGATTCGTTCGTGCACGTGCCTCTGTTGATGCTTCAGAAAGTCAAATCGAGCTCATGGAGGAAGACGTACAGTCAATTCGTGAGGGGATTTCTGAATTAACGAAGCAAGAAACGATTAATTCGTCTAAAATCCAAGACTCTTTGGACTTATATGATGCTTTGCGGGCAGAGATCACGGATAATGCGGGCAAATATGGGGTCGCACTCGGTGAACTTGAAGCTCAATTAGATAATATCGAAACTGAGTTTAACCAATTTGTTGACTTGAATTCAACAGGTGACCCGATTGAGGCATCTGAAGTTTTGGAGACGGCTGAAGAACATACAATTGCTCTTGGTGCAATTGCAGAACGGATTCCAGCTGTTGTTGAAGATTTGACGGTCAAATATCCGAGACAACTGGAAGAATTAGCACAAGGTTATCAAGAGTTTTTAGCGCAAGATTTCAAATTACCAGAGTCTGTGAAGGTCGAAGAACGCTTGCAAGAAGTTCGGGATGATTTGAAACAAACGACTAAGTTTGTTGAGGGCTTTGAATTAGACCGTGCGGATAACCAATTGGAACAAATTCGTTTGAACTTAGATGGTCTCTATGAAATTTTTGAGGCTGAGTACAAGGCACGTCGTGATGTGGCTAAAAATGCTAGCATTATCAAGGATTATATCTCGCATACACGAGCGAATAATAAAAATCTTCTCTTGGAAATTGACCATGTTTCTCAAGCCTATGTTTTAACAGGCAATGAGATGGGCATGATTCGTGGTTACCAGGAACAGTTGGAGCAATTAGAGGCTGGCGCAAATGAATTGCTAGATGTGATTGCCGAAAATGCACAACCCTATAGCTTACTTGGTAAGGAAGTTGATACGATCATCTCAACACTTGATGATATTGAGAAAAATCAATTAAAAATCAGCAACGACTTGCAAGATTTACGGAAACAAGAAAAGGCAGCACAAGATGCGGCTGATACATTTGACCGTGAAATTAGAATTTTAAAACGTTATGTTGAGAAACGTAATTTACCAGGTTTGCCACAAGTCTATTTGGATAAATTTTTTGCGACATCAGAACGTGTTCAGACTTTGTTTAAAGAATTGAATAAGGTGAAAGTAAATATTGATGGCGTCAATCATTTGGTTGATGTGACAACAGAAGATCTATCGAATCTGAAAGATGCGACGGATGAAATGGTTGACAAGGCACGCTTGGCGGAAGATTTGATGCAGTATGCCAATCGCTACAAAACAACGAATGAAGCTGTTGCTAAAAGCATTGCACGAGCATATCAATTATTTGAGCGTGATCGTAATTATGCTGCATCCTATGAAGAAATTTCAGTCGCATTGGACGCGGTAGAACCAGGTGCTAGTGAACGTATTTCAAATGTTTACCACAATACAAAAATGACACCGGATTATCGATAAGTCGAAAAGAACTCGCTAAAATGGCGAGTTTTTTGCTTGTCTTGCCATGAATTAAATGAGGAATTGGCACATCTAATGTTAATTATGATATAATTATAGGGAATGAAATTCAAGCGCAAATGTAATATGACGTGAGAGGGGCAATCGCCCATCGTAGCGGCTGAGAAAATAAAGAACATTTATGTTTGAACTTAAAGTTAAAGAGAAAAAGAAAAGAGGCTTTTCATGACAAAAGGTATTATTTTAGCAGGTGGTTCAGGAACACGTTTGTATCCTTTGACGCGTGCAGCAAGTAAACAATTGATGCCCATCTATGACAAACCGATGATTTATTACCCGCTTTCAACGTTAATGCTTGCGGGTATTAAAGAAATTTTGATTATTTCGACACCACAAGATTTGCCACGGTTTGAAGAACTGCTAGGTGACGGTAGCGAGTTTGGTATTTCTTTGAGCTATGCCGTACAACCTAGTCCTGATGGTTTGGCGCAAGCCTTCATTATTGGTGCTGACTTTATTGGCGATGACAATGTTGCCTTGATCCTTGGCGATAATATCTACTATGGACCAGGTATGTCAAAAATGTTAGCCCGTGCTGCCGCTAAAGAAAAAGGCGCAACAGTCTTTGGCTACCAAGTGAAGGACCCGGAACGTTTTGGTGTCGTTGAATTTGACGAGAATATGCGTGCTGTCTCAGTAGAAGAAAAGCCTGAAAATCCCAAATCAGACTATGCTATTACAGGTCTCTATTTCTATGACAATGATGTCGTTGAAATTGCTAAAAATATCCAACCATCACCTCGTGGCGAACTTGAAATCACTGATGTGAATGATGCCTACCTTAAACGCGGGGATTTGGATGTTGAAGTAATGGGGCGTGGTTTTGCTTGGCTGGATACAGGGACGCATGAGTCGCTTTTAGAAGCCGCACAGTATATTGAGACCGTGCAACGCATGCAAAACTTACAGGTAGCTAATCTAGAAGAGATTGCTTATCGTATGGGTTACATCACACGTGAGCAAGTAATTGAATTGGCACAACCATTGAAGAAAAATGAATACGGTCAATATTTATTACGACTTGTGGAGGCTGACTAATCCATGACTGAAAACTTTTTTGAAAAAACATTAGCGGCGAGAGAAATTGCTGAAATTCCGGGCATGCTAGAATTTGACATTCCTGTTCACGGCGATAATCGTGGTTGGTTTAAAGAAAATTTCCAAAAAGAAAAAATGTTACCACTTGGTTTTCCAAACAGTTTTTTCTCTGAAGATAAACTGCAAAATAATGTATCTTTTTCGCGTAAAAATGTTTTACGCGGTTTACACGCTGAGCCTTGGGATAAGTACATTTCGGTTGCGGACAATG
>OBMA010000873.1_pt1 | contig 18368 bp, 14 predicted proteins | sample 1539141 | NCBI WGS metagenome assembly OBMA01 (sample SAMEA3991484, study PRJEB22521) | metagenome | biome: anthropogenic terrestrial biome; feature: sewage plant; material: raw primary sludge | place: Sweden | collected 2012-09-26 | reverse complement strand
CTTTTATGTCAGAGACTCCGGCCGAAGATGTACACAATACATTAATGGACCAGGGTGTCGAGACTGAATACTTAAAAATGGAGAAAGATAGCGGTCAGAAAAATCGTGTAAATTTTCTGCTTAATAATCTGACTCCTCGTCAGCGTGAGGCATTTACATTATATTATATAGAGGAGCGTAAATATGATGAAATATGCGATATAATGAATATGAATTACCACTCAGTGCGTAATCTTGTGCATAGAGGAATGTTAAAATTGCGTGAAGTAGTAAAATAATCAGAAATATAAAGTTACATTATTATTATTGTATCGTCATTATCATATAATGGCAATAGTTATGCTAGATAGCAATAAATATAATAGTGTGCATGATTTTTTAAAAGACACTGATTTTATAATATATGTTTTGGATGATGACAAAACATATGATAAATATTGGCATGACTATATTACAAAGCATCCTGAGTCCAGTATATTTTTTGAACAGGCAAAGAAAATATTGTTGCATTTGGACAATTTTAAATTTCTTCCAAAAGATGACAAACTGGAACTTAAGCAAAGAATACTTAAAGATATTTCTAATAGTATGATAAAATAAATGCGTAGCAAGCCTCAACGGTCTGTAACGCATTTGAATATTGTTTAACTAAAAATCTTTTCTAAGTTAAAGGGAACCTCTCGGTGGCCTTGTTATCCTAACTTAATCTTTTAAACTTACCTTAAAACAAATAACTAAAAACCTAAATACTTATAATATAACTACTAACCTAAACAATCTATTAACCTTTTGATGATGCAAAGGTAAGACAATTTCTAAATCGAAGCAAAGCAAAACATGTTTTATAGCATAAAAAGCTCTTTTTCTTGACTTAAATCAATATAGTGTGTGCGATAACAGTAATTTTTATTATAGTTTTTCATATTTTGTTTTTGTTCTTCTATCTAATTAATGTATCTTTGCTTACATAATAAAAAGTATGTTGCAATGAGAGTTCTGATAGTAAATACAAGCGAGAAAACAGGTGGTGCAGCAGTTGCGGCTAACCGTCTTATGGAGGCCTTGAACAATAATGGAGTGAAAGCTAAAATGCTTGTTCGAGATAAGGACACGGATCAGATAACTGTTGTAGAACTAAAGCATAATATATTTACTAAGTGGCATTTCTTGTGGGAAAGGTTTGTGATTTTCATACATCTTCATTTTTCAAAAGATAAACTATTCCAGTTGGATATAGCTAATTCTGGTTTTGATATTACAAAATTGCGTGAGTTCAAGGAGGCAGATATTATTCACCTAAACTGGGTAAATCAAGGTATGCTTTCTATTTCTGGTATTAAGCATATACTGGAAAGCAACAAGCCTGTAGTATGGACTATGCACGATATTTGGCCAGCAGTTAGTATATGTCATCTTGCTTTGGATTGTCACAGATATGAAACCAATTGCGGAAATTGTCCATACCTTCCAGGAAAATCAGAACATGATCTTTCGTATAAAATTTGGAATAAGAAAAAGAAAATACTTAAAGATAACAGTATATTTTTTGTAGCCTGTAGTCATTGGCTTGAAAATGAAGCTAATAAAAGTGCACTTCTGGTTGGACAGAAAATCACAAGTATTCCCAATCCAATAGATATGCGTACATTCTGCAAAATGGATAAAGCAGAGGCCAGACTATCTGTTGGTCTACCTTCTGATAAACGCCTTATTCTGTTTGTATCTCAACGTGCTACTAATATGAATAAAGGTATTAATCATTTGATTGAGGCTTGTAGGATAATGACGGATCAAAATCCAGATATGAAAGATAATACGGCTATCGCAATATTAGGCAGTCATTCCGAAGAATTTGTCAATAGTTTGACATTGCCAGTTTATCCACTTGGATATGTAAGTGATACAAAACGTATTGTCCGTATTTATAATTCGGCAGACATTTTTGTGTTACCATCTTTATCAGAGAATTTGCCAAATACTATAATGGAAGCTATGTCTTGTGGCGTTCCATGTATTGGGTTTAATGTAGGAGGTATACCTGAAGAGATTGATCATAAAAGTAATGGATATGTGGCAGAGTATAAAAACTCTGAAGATTTGGCAAAAGGAATAAGTTGGATTTTGGAAGAAGCAGATTATAATAAGTTAAGTGAAAATGCAATTAAAAAAGTTTCAGCTAACTACTCCCAGCATACTATAGCCATGAGATATATTGAGGTTTATGATGAAGCTTTAGCTTTTAAAAATTATAGATTATGATAAATTTTTCGATTATTACTGTTACTTACAATGCAAGTAAGTTTTTTAACCATACGGTAAATAGTGTATTGGTGCAGGGATATCCTCATATAGAGCATATTATTATTGATGGAGCCTCTACTGATGAAACACTGACACTTGCGAAAGACTATTCAGAGCGTTCTTATGCATCAGGTAATGGACATGAAGTTCGAATTTTATCTGAGCCGGACAATGGTCTGTATGATGCTATGAACAAAGGACTGCAGATGGCAAATGGCGATTATGTGTGTTTTTTGAATGCCGGTGACAGTTTACCTTTTGGTGATACAATTGAGACTATAGTAGCTAATGCTGAACTTGATGATATCCGAGCTTCAAAACTGCCATTACCTGCAGTTATATATGGAGATACAGATGTAGTAGATAGCAGTGGGTCTTATCTATTTCGTCGTCGCCTTACACCTCCGGAACAATTGACGTGGCGTTCTTTCAGACATGGTATGCTTGTATGTCATCAAGCTTTTTATGTTCGTGTTGATATAGCTAAGGAGTTGAGCTATAACACGCAGTACAAATATTCAGCTGACGTTGATTGGTGTATTAGGGTTATGAAGGAAGCTGATAAGAGAGGACTACTTTTGAAAAATGTTCATGCTACAATAGTCAACTATATGCAAGAGGGTTTGACTACAAAAAACCATAAATCTTCACTTAAAGAGAGATATCATATAATGGCTAGCCATTATGGCTCATTTAACACAGTTGTTATGCATATCATGTTTATATTCCGTGTTTTTTTTAAACATTAATAATCCTTTAATCTTTAATAACAAAAATATTATATATGTAATCTATTTAAACGCTATTTTTGCAACAGGTTTTTATTACAAACAATTTTAAAATATTCAATTATGAAAAAGATTATTTTAAGTGCAGCTCTTTTTGTTGCTGCTGTTAGTTTTGGTGGTGTAGTTAATGCACAGAATCAGAAGAAAGTAGAAAATACTAAAGAATGCTGCCAGAAAAAGTGCGACAAAGCAAAGGCTGGTGCTAAAGATGCAAAATGCAAATGTAATGCAGGTCAGAAGAAATGCGCAAAGAAATGTGCTAATGTAAAAGCAAGGACCGTTAAGAAATAAAAGCTACTGATCTTACAAATGTTAATAAAATTAGAGAGCCGCATCGTTAAGTTGCGGCTCTCATTATATATCTTAATGATTAAGAGTATCTAATAATCTGTCCAGGACGTAAGCGTACGTCTTTACCGATATGGTTCAAGTCGCATATCTTATCAACCGAAACGCCACGTTTTCGTGCTATAGAGTATAATGTTTCTCCTGATTTAACTTTATGGTAGCGTACGAATCCACTCTCCATCGGTTCACCTGTATTAGAAGTTCCAATGACTTCATCGCTAGAGTAACCACCACGTCCAATTTTTCCACGCTCCTTGTTTGCCGCAAGAGATTCTCTTTCATACGAACTCTTTCTAAAAACATAGTAGTCATTCGTTACATCTTGATTTCTGAAATCAAACATTAAAGCTGGATTTAAGGCTACTCCGCAAAGGCGTGTCTCAAAGTGAAGGTGAGAACCAGTACTTCGGCCTGTATTACCTCCTAATCCAATAGGTTCTCCAGCTCTTACTTCTTCATTTTCACTAACTAATTGTTTTGAAAGGTGACCGTATATAGTTTCTAATCCATTATTATGGCGTATAACCACATAATTTCCATAGCCAGCAGCTTCGTATCTTACCACACGTATTCTACCACTAAATGCAGCTCTGATTGTATCGCCAATATAAACTTTTATGTCAAGTCCTTTATGCATACGCCCCCATCTTGAACCAAAATTTGATGTTATGACACGGCTAGGTGTAGGCATACAGAAATCTTTCAAGTTTATTTTGAATGAATCTGGTAATGCTGTTGTGTGGTGAGCAAATTTATTGCTGAAGTCGTCGTATAAATCTGAGGCAGTAGACTGTGCTTGCTCTCTCGATATAAGTTTTCTTAATTGGAATGTATCAACTGCCATCATTCGTCTGTCTACCGGAGCTTGACGTGCCAATAAATCTTGGCCGACAATAGGTAAAGCCGATATAGACATTAATGTGACAATTGCTAAAGTTCGTATTTTCTTTAAATTCATAATCTTTATTTGTTTACATGTCTTCGGTAAAAACCTACACACATATATTTCACAATGATGCTGTGTTCGATAAATTTCGTTCAATAGTTAACCAAAAGACTTTGCAAATATAACAAAAATATTGCGAAAAGGCGCCTGCGTTAACAGTTTTTATTTTATCTTTAACACAAAAGAAGAATGGTTAATGTGCTCATTCACTATGAAATAGCAGACCAGTTTATATTGTTTTTACGTAATTTTGCAAGCCTATTCCAGAGCATTTTGTAGGTGTCGCTTTGGCATAGTGGATCATTCTCTATTATAGTCTGTGCTTCGTTTCTAGCTAGCTGCACTATTTGTCCGTCGTGTGCTATATCTGCAATCTTTAGATCGAATGCCATTCCACTTTGTTGTGTACCTTCTAAATCGCCTGGACCACGGAGTTTCAGGTCAGCTTCGGCTATTTCAAAACCGTCATTAGTATCACACATTATATCAATCCTTTTGCGTGTTTCGCTACTTAGCTTATAGCTGGTAACTAGTATACAGAAACTCTGGTCTGCACCCCTACCAACACGTCCCCTTAATTGGTGTAATTGTGATAGACCGAACCTCTCTGCATTTATTACAATCATAACTGATGCATTAGGTACATTTACGCCTACTTCGATAACGGTGGTAGCTACAAGAATTTGTGTATTCCCCTTAACAAAATTTTGCATTTCTAATTCTTTTTCCTTTGATTTCATCTTTCCATGTACTTTACTTAGATGAAATTCAGGGAAAATTTCTTTTAATGCTTCAAATCCATCTTCTAGATTTTTAAGGTCACTCTTTTCACTCTCCTTTATAAGAGGGAATACAATATATACTTGTCTTCCTTCGTTTATTTGTTTTCTTATACCGTTATATAAAGATGTCATCTGGTTATCGAACACGTGGCGAGTTTCAATAGGTTTTCTACCGGGTGGCAGTTCATCAATGACACTAACATCTAGGTCACCATAAAGAGTCATAGCTAATGTTCGTGGAATTGGTGTTGCAGTCATTACAAGTACATGCGGAGGATTTAAATTTTTGTTCCATAGCTTGGCTCGTTGCGCTACACCAAAACGATGCTGCTCATCTACAACTACTAATCCGAGGTGTTTGAATTGTACTGAATCCTCAATTACAGCATGTGTACCAATCAGTATGTCAATACTTCCATCTATTAGTCCTTGTAGTACAGCATTACGTCTTTTACCTTTTATAATACCAGAAAGTAGTTCTACATGAACATCAATGCCATCAAGGAAACTTTTAATAGTATCAAGGTGCTGTTCGGCAAGAATTTCGGTTGGTGCCATAATACAGGTCTGATAATTATTGTCGATGGCGATCAGCATTGACATCAATGCAACAAGAGTCTTTCCACTGCCAACATCGCCTTGTAGCAGACGATTCATTTGTTTTCCACTACCAACATCAGCACGTATCTCGTGCATTACACGTTTTTGTGCACCTGTAAGTGAAAAAGGAAGATTGTCATGGTAGAACTGATTGAATTTATCTCCAACATGCTCAAAAACGTAACCTTTATACTTACGTCTATGATCACTGGCATATCTCAGAATATTAAGTTGGACATAAAAAAGTTCTTCAAACTTTAGCCTAAGTCTTGCCCTTTGAAGGTCATGAGACGTCTTAGGATAATGAATATCTCTTAATGCTTTGTCTCTAGAAACAAGATGCAACCGTTCTGTAATGAAAGGAGGTATAGTCTCATCTATAGATTGTGAGATCTTTGTTATAAGGCTCTTTGTTAGTTTTTCAATAGACCGGCTGGTAAATCCGTGCTTCTTCATTTTTTCAGTCAATGAATAATATGGCTGCATTCCCATATCATTTAGTTGCAGTTCAGATGCTAGGTCTATGTCTGGGTGTGCTATATTGATACGACCATTAAATACCGAAGGTTTACCAAAAACGATATAATCTGTGTTTATCTTGTAATGTTTTGTTATATATTTGCATCCCTGAAACCAGACAAGTTCAGCTATTCCATTGCCATCGGAGAAATGAGCGATAAGCCTTTGTTTGCGTGGACCCATATCGAAAGTCTCAAAACTTAGAATTTTTCCATGGATTTGTACAAAAGGCATATCGCCACTTAATTCGCTTATACTATACAATTTGCTTCGGTCAACATACTTATAAGGATAATACTCTAGCAGGTCGCCAAATGTGTTGATACCTAATTCTTCATTTAGTATCTTTTTGCGACTAGGTCCTACGCCAGATAGAAATTGTATGTCCTGTTCAAGTATGTCTAGCATTAATCTTTTAGTAAAGCCTCTGCTATTGTCAAGTCGAAAGGCGTTGTTATCTTTATATTTTCGCGGTTTCCGTCTACAAGAGTAATTTTGCCACCTAGATGTTCTACCACAGACGCATCATCTGTAAATGCATCGCAAAACGCCTGTTTGTAAGCCTTCTTTAATAATTGTATATTGAATGTCTGTGGCGTTTGTACAAGTCTGTATTCACTTCTTGATACAGTCTCGTTTGTTTTACCGATTAGATGACGTACAGTTTCAAAGACTGGTATTACAGGAATGACAGCATCATTAATATGTGCTGATTTATAACACCTCTCAATAACATCTAGAGATACAAAAGGGCGTACTCCATCATGTACTCCAACAATACCAAAGCCTGTATCGGGTATGAGATTCAGCCCATTTTTGACAGAATCAAAACGTGTATTTCCTCCGTCTGCAATATCATATGGGATATCAAAACCGTATTTACTGCATAACTGATACCAATAATCGTGTTGTGAAGAAGGCAATACCAGTATAATGTTTAGATTATCATTATACTTATGAAACTGTTCTATAGTGCGCATTAATATAGGTTTGCCGTGAATAGGCAAAAACTGTTTCGGAATATCTCCACCCATACGCAGGCCTTTGCCTCCAGCAACGATTATTATATAGTCCATTAGTCCTTATTCATTACCCATGAGATGAGCAAATTGCATCTTTCTCTGTAACGTTTCTGAAGCTTCTTTGCCAACAAATGATTCCAAAATTGTATAAGCATATGGTAGGGTAGCGGCAGGTCCTTCTCCAGTAGTGATATTGCCATCAACTGTGCATAACTCGTGAGTGTATATAGCACCTTCCATATATTTTTCAAATCCAGGAGAACAAGTCGCACGCTTTCCTTTAAGTAATCCAAGACCTCCAAGTACCATTGGAGCGGCACATATAGCTGCTATTTTTCTACCTTCAGCATTGTGCTTTAGTAAAGCTCTTTTTAATCCATCATGAGCATTAAGATTAGTAGACCCTGGCATGCCACCAGGCAACATAAGCAAATCAGCATCGCTTAGATCTGTATCTTCAAACATTAAGTCAGCTTTGACTGTTATACCATGCGATGTCTCAATATATTTGCTTTCAGATATACTTACAGTCTTTATATCAATACCTGCACGACGCAGAATATCCACAGGAGCCATGCCTTCTATTTCCTCAAAACCATTAGCTAAAAATTCATATACTTTTGCCATGTTGATATTTTTATTTTAAACAATCTAGGTATTTTTGAATAGTGTCTTTAAGTCCCATGTATAATGCGTCACATATTAAAGCATGCCCTATACTTACTTCATCTATCCAAGGAATCTGCTGATAGAAATAACGTAGGTTGACCAGGCTTAAATCGTGACCGGCATTTAGTCCAAGTCCTAATTTTTTTGCCTCTTTCGCCGCTTCAATAAAAGGTACAATAGCAGAATCTCGATTTTTTATATACTCGCTTGCGTACGGCTCAGTATACAATTCAATTCTGTCGGTACCACATTTTTTGGCATAATCAACCATCTCTACATCAGGATCGACAAAAATAGACGTCCTTATTCCAGCTTCCTTGAATCTTCCTATTACATCAGTAAGGAAATTTATATTTTTCTTGGTATCCCAACCATGGTTACTTGTAATCTGATTGTCTGAATCGGGCACTAATGTAACTTGTGTAGGTTTCACTTCAAGCACAAGTTCAATATATTTGTCAATAGGATTACCTTCTATATTAAATTCTGTTCTTACTCTTGGACGGATATTCCTAACATCCTGATAGCGTATATGTCTTTCGTCAGGACGTGGATGCACAGTTATTCCCTGAGCGCCAAACGCCTCACAATCTAAAGCTACTTTCAATACGTCTGGATTATTACCCCCACGAGCATTGCGGATAGTAGCTACCTTGTTAATGTTTACGCTTAATTTTGTCATTTTTACTTAATTATTTAATCTTTTCTTTCTTCGTTTTAATCAAAAAAATGTATTTTTGCAACGAAAACTATCGGCAAAAATACAAAATGTTTGTCAAATAACAATATTGGTGATTGATAAAGATAATAAAAACAATTAAAAATGTCATTACGAAAATTGAAATTCGCCATTTTTGGTAATATATACCAGGCTAAGAAGTCGGCATCTGTACAGACCATCCTTTCTTATCTTTCAGAACATAAGGCCGAGGTTTATGTGGAGAAAGCATATTATCGTTTCTTGACAGAAATTGAACATATTAAAGTGGATGCCAGTGGTATTTTTTACAATGACGATTTTAATGCAGACTTTGTTATTTCTATGGGTGGAGATGGAACATTCCTAAAGGCGGCATGTCATGTAGGTAATAAGAATATACCAATTTTAGGCGTAAATATGGGCCGCCTTGGTTTTTTAGCCGATGTAAGCCCATATGAAATAGAACGGTGCCTAGATGCATTGTACAGCGGTGAATATACTATAGAAGACAGAACCGTTATTAAAATTGAAACAGATGGTGACCAACTTGAGTGTTATGATTGTGCATTGAATGACATTGCCGTACTTAAGCGTGACAATGCTTCAATGATAAGTATTCGTGTAACAATTAATGGTGAATATCTTACGACATATGAAGCCGATGGAGTGATAGTAAGTACTCCTACAGGTTCTACAGCATATTCATTATCTAATGGAGGACCTATACTTACACCGCATTCTGGAGTATTGTCTATGACCGCAGTAGCACCGCATAGCCTTAATATACGTCCTATCGTAATACCTGATGATTCTGAAATATGTCTGGCCGTTGAGAGTCGCAGTCATAACTTTCTTGTTGCAATAGACGGAAGCTCTGAAAAATGTAAAGAGGGCACTAAACTTGTTATACGTAAGGCTCCATATAATATAAAGATAGTAAAGAGAAATGGTTTTAGTTATTATCATACACTACGCGAAAAGTTGATGTGGGGCGCAGATACAAGAAGATAATATGAATTTTAACTCTTTACTGGGAATAAATAATAGTAAATATTCATATCCAATTATATTCAAATGGCTTTGGCGGTCATTTATAGGATTTCGCGTCAACATTTTTCTTAATACTGTTATTGGATTATTGAATGTCTCAGTCAGTCTTTTTACTGTGTGGGCTGTACAGCATGCTATAGACGTTGCCTCGGGTGCTATATTAGGTTCTGTATATTGTGCAGTTGGCATTATCGGTATACTCATATTCTTTAATTTTATAATTGATATTGCTAGCACATGGGTAAAAAATCTATTAGGAGTTAGAGCTCAGAATCTTATGCGACAGCGAATGCTTGATCGTATATTATGTTCTGAGTGGTGTGGACGTGAAGACATTCATAGTGGTGATTTATTGAACAGATTAGAATTTGATGTCAATAATGTCGTTACGTTTCTTACAGAAACTATACCCAATACAGTATCGGTAATAATCTTATTTTTAGGTGCGTTCTTTTATCTGTTAAATATGGATACGACATTGGCTTTGATAATAGTGGCAATAATACCTTTATTTATACTTATAAGTAAATTGTATCTTGGTAAGATGCGTGGCTTTATTCGAAAAGTGCGTGATTCGGAAAGTAGAGTACAGAGCATTTTGCAGGAAACAGTACAACATAAAATGTTGATAAAAACATTGGAGTGTAATGATTTGATGGTTGACAAACTTAAAAAGACCCAAAGTGAATTGAGCCGTAATGTTGTTAAACGTACTATATTTTCAGTTTTCTCAAATCTAGTGCTGAATTCTGGTTTTGAATTGGGTTATATTTTAGCTTTTTTATGGGGTGCAATTAGAATGAGCCATCATACATTGACATTTGGTGGAATGACGGCATTTTTACAATTGGTCAATAGAATTCAAGGACCGGCACGCAATCTTACCAAAATAATACCAGCTTTTGTCTCTGTATCCATAGCTACTGAAAGGTTAATTGAATTAGAGAAACCACCATTGGAAAAACAGGGTAGGCATATTCAAATAAAATCACCAGTGGGTATCCGTCTTCATAATATATCATATATGTATAATGGCTGTGAACCGAATATTATAGATAACTTATCTTTTGATTTTAAGCCATGTTCTTGTACCGCAGTTATTGGTGAAACGGGCTCGGGGAAGACTACATTGTTACATCTTATTCTAGCCTTGCTCCGACCAAAAGAAGGTAAAATAGAATTATATGGAACAGATGAAACTTTTGATAGTAGTCCACTTTTACGTTGCAACTTTATTTATGTACCACAAGGTAATACAATATTAAGTGGAACCATTCGTGACAATCTTAGATTAGGAAAATTTGATGCGACTGACAATGAACTTGCGGAAGTCTTGCACATCTCTTGTGCCGACTTCGTTTTTGATTTGCCTTTTGGTTTAGATACATTTTGTTATGAACAAGGTAGTAGGCTCAGTGAAGGTCAGGCACAAAGAATAGCTATCGCTCGAGCCTTGTTGCGTAACCGCAGTATAATGCTTCTGGATGAGGCTACCAGTGCTCTAGATATAAAAACTGAACGCCATTTACTTCATAATATTATGTCATTACAAAATAAGACAATAATATTTATTACTCATCGCAAAGCTGTATTTGACTATTGTGATCAAATCTTAGATATTAAGTAAAATCAGAATATTGCCTGAGTAGTTTTTTTTGATAGTTTGAAAATATTAAATTGTGTATAGTATTATATCTTATTTCAGATAATATAATGCAGCTCCAATTGCAGTACAAAATTCTGAATATTTAGGAATAAAAAAATGTACCCCATACAGCTTTTCCATTATTGGGAATACAGTTTTGCATAAAGGCAACAATGTAAGGTTACCTATTAAGACAAAGTCTCTTACATCACTGTTAAGAGCTGATAATATTGAAGAGCTTCCTATAGACTGTAATGTCATATATATAAGGCCTAAAGCGATGTCTTCTCGCGGTGCATTACTAGCTGATTTTCCAAATAGAGAAGCCGTTGCATCCATTGGAAGCCCGGGTAAAGGTTTTGCGCTTATATCACCTATAAGCAGGTTTATATTTGATATGTCACCGTTTGTCGCAAGATCAGATACTTCATTTATATCTCCGGTTTGTAGTAGTAATCTTGATAGTCCTTGAAGTGTTCCACCGCCAATACCGATACCTCCTATATGTTTAATCTTGTCGCCTTCACATCTTACAAAAGATGTTCCGGTACCCATGCTTACAACAATAATACGATTTAATCCAGATTCGTATTCTGCCCCCAGTCCGTCAGCAATAAATTCTTCTGCTTTTCCAGTTGGTAATCCGTATATTGGTGAGTCAATATAAGCACTCCCTACACCTGTAAGCATAACTTTTTCTATATCTCCTAATCCTATGTTATTGTCATATAGATATTTTCCAAAAGCTCCATATAAAGATGTTACAGGGTCAGCCGCAGTTATTCTTATTGGCGATATAACATTGCCATTTTCTATTCCGACAATTTTGGTAGTGCTAATACCTACATCTATTCCTATTACGATGCCCATATAATATAGTTTTTATATTGATCAGTTATGTGAAATTTTGTTTATACGCTGCAAAGATAATGCAAAATTCTGATAGAACAAAAGTATCGTAATATAATATTATTAATTGATATTATATATTCGTCAGTACTTCTAATATATATCTTATACTCCCGTCTTGGCCTTCGACTTTAGAACTCTTTCCTTTCAATAATTCAGCAGTCAACTTAATCATTTGCCAGCTTAGAGATATGTCCTTTCTTTCATTTTGTGGTATACTACCTGTATGAGAAGTTATAAAAGAAATTGATTTATATCCGAATTTATAAGATAAATATATATAATTAGACGTGCTATTCGCAGATGCAATTTCTATAAGCGAATTGATGGCAGCTTCAAGTCTTGATTTATCCGATATTATAGTCTTACAATGTTCAACATCATTTGTATCAGAATTTAGTTTAATATTAGTTTTGTGATTATTTAATTCAAAGGAACATACTATTTCATGACATAAATCATAAACAATTATATTACTCATTTTCGGACTATATGTACCACTTTCCAATTTAGATACATCAAGCACTTTATCTACAAGTTTGTGCAAGTAATCCGCGTTATTATGCAATATATGCATAGCCTCGTCTTTTTGTGACTTTAGAATTATCTTTTCAGAATTATTTAATTCTTTATTTATCATTATTATGTTATTGATAGGTTTTCTTATTTCTTTATTTATATTTTCAAAGAAATCGTTTTTCTCTTTTTCAGCATCTTGTGCTTTTTTAGCTGCATAAGCCATCTCTTTAGCTTTAGTTTGTACATGGTAAATAACTATAATCGTGCAAACTATAATAAATAATGCTGCGAAACTTATAGTAGAACTCCTGTATTTGGCCTGTTCCATTGCTAGTATCCTCTGTTTCTGTTCGCCTGTTCTTATTATGTTTTGTCTATTAAGTTTCTCTTTATTATTTTGGAATTTTAGTTCTTGAAGCTTCAGCAAAGCTTTAGCTTGTCTGTTGTTTATGTCAGCATGCATTAGGACCCATTCCGACTGCTCGTTTTTCATCATGAGGATTTTCTTAGTATTATTCGCATTTTCTATTTCAGTATGGATGTTATGCATAGCCAATCTATTTTTATCTCTCATTGCTTGTTTGTAATCAAACTGGCTTGTATAATAATAGTGATTTGACATAGGGTCTGACTTCAGCCATTTTGTATATCTTATGACATCATCTTTTAATTGAACGTTCGCTTTTTCATATTCTCCAATATAATAATAGTAAAGTGCTAAATTGTATTTAGTATTATCAGAGTCTTCTGTCTTTAATAACTCTTCCAATGCTTTTTCTCTGTCTTTCAATATATAAAGATAAAAAAAATACATAGACTCATGATAGTTAGAATATTTTGCTGAATTGGGGTAATCACGTAGTATCTTTTTTATTTCAGATTCAGTACGTATGGCATTAATAGTCTGTCCCATTTTTGAATAACATTCCAGTAAGCCGATGAGTGGATGTATTTTATATACATCCGAACTTGGCATTTCTATAGACCTTTTAAGCCATGTTGCGGCATTCTCATTATTACCTAGTAGTCTATAACAATTCCCGATCATTATATAGTCTAGATTTTTAAATACTTTAGTGTAATCAATAGCTTTAATATAATATGAGAGTGCTGTTCCGTAACGTTTCTGTACAAAATAGAAAGTTCCGAGATTGTAAAATAATAATCCTGTGCCTGTAATGTCATTGGTCTTTTCAGTCATCGCTTTGAACTTTTTCAACTGTGACATTGCTTTATCTAATTCGTTTTTTAAAAGATAATAGTTAATAACAGTACTCCATGAATTGAACATGCAGCTATATTGTTTATGCTTTAAAGAGAATATTTTACAGACATTGGCATTTTTCAACATGAGAGATTCTTTCCTAAGATTAAAATAACATTTTGTTCTTAGCTCTAAAGCATTTCCTTCAGCTTTTATGTTATGGGCTTTCCTGGCCATTATGATCATTGTATCCGTCATCGCAATGCTCTTTTCCTCGTATTGGTTGTTTTCAATAGCCCATTGATATTTTTGGAGATTGCTTTTACTTTTATTAATTTCTGCTGAGTATGATGGTAAAAAAGAACACAGAAACAATAGTATTGCAAAAAATTTGTTATTAATAGGATGGTCAAAAATGAATTTTGCCCCTTTTTTGTATTCTTTATCAAGATAAATTTGACCATGTAGAAGACCTGATATTATTTTGCATATATGTAGCCCAAGTCCATTTCCTGTTTTTGACTTGTCAAGCATGCGGAAACGTTCAAAAATTTTATCGGCATCCTCAGGCTTTATTCCGCATCCGGTATCTGTAACAGTGAATCTAACAACATCTGATAATACATCATATGATAATGTTATGTTGCCGGTTCTTGTATATTTGCATGCGTTAGTGAGGAAATTGATAAGGATCTGCTGGAGTCTCTGTTCGTCAGTGTGTAGAAAAAAAAGTTTAGTTGGATTGAATCTTGTCTTTAATTCAACCCCATCAGCTTGGCGTCCTCTAATGCTTTCAATTGTTGTTTTGCATAAATGTTGGATATCAGAATCAACCCAGTTCAATTTGTATGAACCGCTTTCTAGATTCGATAAATCAAGAACATCATTTACTAGAGTTATAAGCAGATTACTGTTCGTGGAAATCATGTTAATTATTTCGGCTCTTTCTTTAGATGAAATATCGTTTTCAATGTCTGAACAAAGTAAATCATTAAACCCAATGATAGCATTAAGAGGACTTCTTATTTCGTGGTTCATATTTTGGAAAAATAAGCTCTTTGTCTTTTCCGCTTTTTCCGCTTTTTCTTTCTTATATTTCAGTTCTTTCTGTTCATCAAGCTTATATATAATGTAAAGAAAAAAAAGGATAAAAGTAGCTGTCGCTAATGTCACTATTAATGAATTTTCCCATAGTTCTTTTTGTTTTACAAACAGATATTCTCTTTTTTGTTGCTCTGTCGTTATTTTCGCGTTTTTCATGAGATTATTTTGTCTTTGTATCTCTACACGTTTTGCCGCTAACTGACTTAGCATAATAGAATGTTCTTTCTCTCTTTTTATAATATGAGCTTGATTTCGCTCATCTTTCAACTTAAGAATTTGTTCATTTATACGTAATTGTTTAAGCCTTATTTTAGACTTTTTCTCTTCTAATGATTGCTTTTCAAATTCAATGTTGTCAAAGTCTATTTGTGGTACAAATGCAGTTAGAAGAAAATTACCGTCTTTTATATTGCTATTTTCTATATAATTGCAATATTTTATATAGTTTTCTGCGGTTTCTTTTAGTTTACCTTCTGCTTCATATTTTTTTGCAGTCCTAAGGTATATAGTTGCAGAGTCTGGATTGAAAAGTCCTGAATTATATTCTTTTAAAGCTGAATTTTTATCGTTTAAAAAGAATTCATAAAAGTTATACATTGCTTCACTTCGAGAAAATTTGTTAATGCTTTTGTCAACCACCTTACTATCAATGTTTTCTAAGGTTTCATATGTTTGTCTTATTACATTTTCACTGGTGTCTTTTACACAGTATGTTGACAATAAGGCGCAATATCCACCTATTGTAGATTTTTCATTAGGAGCTGTCTTAATGCTCATCTTTGCAGCTTTCTCTGCTTCATCAAATCTGTGTAGCCTTAGTGCTGCTATAGACACGTTTTTGTAGTAGCGGTATATTTCCTTGTCCTTAGATCTTTTAGCATATTCTAATGCTTTGTAGTATAGAGGGAGGGCGTATCTGTAGACTTCTTGAGAATAATAAAGTCCTCCTTCCATATTATAGCTTTCAATTATTCCAAAATTATTTTTCAAAGCGAAGGCTTTTTCTCTATACTTTGATATTTCGTTTATGGCCATAAGATAATTATGCGCACTGATAAATTCATTTATGCGCATATTCCAGCAACTAAAATAGTACTTTTTGTATGGTGATTTTAATAAAAAGGGGGCAACCTTCTTAAACTCGGATTGTTCTTTCTCAAATTGCCCTGTCTTGTGGAAATGCCAAACTTTAAAGTCTAAAGCTAAGCATTGAGCATTGAGGTCTTTTAGTCTTTTGGCTTTAGCAAATAATGTATCAGCCATCTTGTAACCAATGTTCTCTCCAATATGGTCAGATGTCTTCTGCACATAATTATATAAAGCATCTTTGATGCCGTAGGGATTGTTTTGAGCATACAATTCATATGTGCTAAATAGTGTCCATGATAATATTAGGGTTGTTAAAAACATCCTCTTCATGAGTGCAAATATATAGTTTTTTTTTTACAACAGAATAAAAATATAATATTTAAGTGTTTTTTCTTAATAATTTTGTTACATTTGTGCACAAATATATAATATAGGGTAATAATGTGTGTAAAATCAAATACATTTTCAGCGCTTAAATGTAAAGATGCTTGCAATAACTTTGTAAATTGTAATACAATTTATTTTCATTTGTAACATCATTGTAATATTTGTTATATACCTTTGCAGCGGGATAAGAAAATAATGTTAAAATTTAATAAAAATAGACTTTATGAACAATTCATTTTTCAGTCGCTTTACACCGAAAGAACCAAAGTTTTTTCATTTATTAAAGCAGGTATCTGAAGTTTTAATCGCAGCATCAGACTTATTGGTCGATTCAATGCAATGTAGTACTCGAGAAGAGCGTACAGATTATTTTCACAAAATTAAGGATCAGGAAAGACTAGGTGACCAGTTGGCACATAAAATTTTTGAAGAACTCAGCACCTCTTTTATAACACCTTTTGACCGTGAAGATATCCACTCACTTGCAGATTGTATGGATGATGTAATAGACCGAGTTAATAGTTGTGCTAAACGTATAGCAATATATAATCCCAAAGCAAATAATCCTATGGCTATTGAGTTAGGTTTTGTTGTAAAGGATGATGCTAAATGTATAGATATAGCAATGAAAGAACTAGAGTCTTTGCGTAAGAATGCATCTAGTATTAAAGCTCGCAGTAAAGAACTGCACGACTTGGAAAACAAGGCCGATGACTTGTATGAGGTTGCTATTATCAAACTTTTCGAAGAAGAAACAGACGGTATAGAACTTATAAAGGAGAAAGAAATACTTGCAGAACTCGAAAAGGCTACAGATGCAGCCGAAAGAGTAGGAAAGGTGCTGAAGACTATTATTGTAAAATACGCTTAAATCAAAATTAGGATGATATTATTAGTCTCCATCATAATATTAGGACTCGTTTTTGACTATATTAATGGCTTCCATGATGCAGCAAATTCGATTTCAACAATTGTCACTACGAAAGTGCTGACACCATTTCAAGCTGTAATATGGGCAGCTTTTTTTAATTTTCTTGCTTTCTTCATTTCTAAATATATAATAGGTGAGTTTGGTATTGCCAATACAGTTTCAAAAACAGTCTACGAGCAATACATCACATTACCTATAATATTAGCAGGTATAATAGGTGCCATAATGTGGAACTTATTTACATGGTGGAAGGGTATACCTTCATCTTCTTCTCATACACTTATAGGTGGCTTTGCCGGCTCTGCGATAATGGCAAATGGCTTTAATGCTATACATGGTGCTATTATTCTAAAGATTGCTGCTTTTATATTTTTAGCTCCATTTATAGGTATGGTAATAGCTTTTGCTATTTCATTACTTGTTCTATATGGTTGTAGACACGTGTCCCATTTGAGGGCTGAAGTTTGGTTTAAGCATCTTCAGTTGTTTTCATCAGCATTATTCAGTATAGGTCATGGACTTAATGACTCTCAGAAGGTGATGGGTGTTATAGCAGCAGCTATGATAGCTGCTCATCCACTTCATATCGGACTTGGTATAAAGACAATAGATGATATTCCTGATTGGGTGGCATTTGCTTGCTTTACAGCAATTTCTATTGGAACTATGTCTGGTGGATGGCGTATAGTAAAGACTATGGGTACAAAGATTACAAAGGTAACTCCGTTTGAAGGTGTTGTTGCAGAGACCGCCGGAGCAATAACTTTATATATTACCGAAATTCTTAAAATACCAGTAAGTACAACTCACACTATAGCAGGTTCTATTATGGGAGTTGGTGCCACTAAGCGTCTT
>OBMA010000872.1_pt1 | contig 18370 bp, 17 predicted proteins | sample 1539141 | NCBI WGS metagenome assembly OBMA01 (sample SAMEA3991484, study PRJEB22521) | metagenome | biome: anthropogenic terrestrial biome; feature: sewage plant; material: raw primary sludge | place: Sweden | collected 2012-09-26 | reverse complement strand
AGGATTTTCGCTACAATCGGGGCTAGGCTAGTACGTTTTGTTTTCATAAAAAAAACAGCAGCATCGTCTAAAAATACTGCTGTTTTATGATTTGCGTTGTGAAATACATTTGCTTAAGAGTTGATACTCTTTGTTTGAAGTACCAAAAAATAGATGCTTATTTTTTTTAAAATCAATAAGCCAATTGAGGTCCAACAATTTTCATATCGTGTTCTTCAAAAAATTTAGCGGCTATCTCTGGTTTTGGTGGTGTGGTAAGGTTGCCAATTGTTCTAAAGAAATCCTCCATTTTTCCTGAAGGTTGGAAAAGAAAAAACATTTTTCCCGTGGCTGATACTTGGGCAAAAGTATGAGGAACATTTCTCGGCAAGAAAATAGTGTCTCCGGTTTGAAGTTGATAGCGTTCCGAACCTACTTGAAAGAGATAGTCACCACTTACAATAAAGAAAATCTCATCTTGATAGGGATGAATATGTAAGGGAGGTCCTCCTTTTTCATTTCCAATGTACTCAAATACACTAAGCGCACCATCGGTATCTTTGGAGGCAATTTTGATATTGTTTGGACTACTGCCGTTAATGAGGGTTTTTTCCTCAAACCTGCTTTGGTTGGCTTTTACAACAAAGCCTTTTGGGGTTCTTGTTGTTGGATTAGGCAATTTATGCCCTAAAGCCAATAACGGAAAGGCAGCGGCTGATGCGGTAATAAAATTTCTTCGTTTCATAGTCTTTTGTTGTTGGTTACAGTGCAAATTTGCTATGAAATTTTAGCAACAAATGGTATAAAAACGACATTTTAGTAGGTGTCCGCTTCACGAATTTCCGCTCTGGAGAATTCAAATCCAATACATGAAATGCAGCAGGGGTGTGGTGGGTCAATTCTTTGTAATCTTTGGCCAAATGTTGGTAATCATAGTAACCACATTGTAGTGCAATGGTAAGCCAATCGTAGTGAGGATATTTGTTTTTCATTCGGAAAGTGCTTTCAAATCGAATGATTTTGCTAAAATATTTTGGAGAAACTCCCATGCGTTCTACAAACTTTCGTTCAAATTGACGTGGACTCAAACAAGCAGCTTGCGCTTGTGAATCGATACTAAAATTTTGAGTAGTACTCAGTAAGGTATTACAAACCCTATCCAACCGATGCGTCTCTTTTTTTTGGTGTTGGACTTGACGCCATAAAAAAGATTCAACAATCGTTTTCATCTCAATATAATCTTTAGCCTGATGCAATTGTTCGTTGATGTTCTTTATTTCTTTTGGGAAGATGGTCTCTGCATCAATATAAGAATTGGTGAGCTCATATGAAGGAATGCCAGTGATTCTGAATAAAGCTCCAGGGCGAAAAACGATTTGGAACACCAAAAAATCATTGCCCACGTAACGATTCGTAATCTCACTTTGTTGTCCCATAAGCAAGCTTTTCAAATTGCTAATCTTAGTAGCGCTCTTGGTGTAAGAAACGGTTTCGGTGTCTTTGGGATAAAAGCTCAAACAGTGTTCTGCTCTTGGCGGATACGCCTTAAAAGGAAGCGTTGCCTTAGAATCAAATACAAAATGTACAATTCGATAAACCCGAATGAATTCTTGCAAGGCAACGGAAGGTTGTAATTCAAATAAGGCCATACATTACACGTTTAAAATAGTAAAGGTACAAAATCATTGTTTTGAATTACTAAGTTATTGTAAATGAGGTTTTTTAGTGGTTATTTTGAATGTTGTATAATTAAAAAGCCTTCAGAATGATAAGTTCTGAAGGCTTTATTATGATGATTGTTATTGGGTTTCGACTGGATTTTTGCTTATGAAAACCAAACGTTCTAGTCTAGCCCCGATGGGAGCGGCATCCTTGCTGTGCGGGGTTCGCACAGCAAGATATAGCGTACAGCGGGACGACTCGTGTGGTGCGTAAAAAACGAACTGCTCCTAAATAAAGTAAGCTTACTTTTTGAAAACGAAAGTGAATTAACCAAAAATAGCCGTAAGTACTGCGGCTAGTCTAAGTCCTGCATTGAGTAATTGTTTTTTGATGATTGGGGCTTGGGTGTCTACATAGGTTTCGGGAATGACATTGCTTTTGTAATCGTAAATGGTGGGCAAGTAGCTTCGAGATTCTTTGGCCCATTTTACGGTATTGATTTTGCCCAAGCGTTTGATTTGGTGTTTAGAGTAAGTGTTGAGCGCCAAGCAATCGCTTAGCGAAATATTTCTGGCGTTGATGATGCCGCTATCAAAAAAAGAATGCAGGTTGGTACCTTTTCCGTTGTAGTTTATTTGTTGGGTATTTCCGCCTTTGTCAGTACCAAAGCCAACATGCAGCGGTTGGTGCAAATCGCCCACTAAGTGAAAAATGATGCAGATTTTCATTTTTACGTCTTCGTCGGAGAGGTTTTTGTAGTTTTTTAGTTCCTGTATGGTTTGAGTCAATCGGAAAATGATATTGTCTCCTTCGTGGTTGACTACTTTCACGCCTTTGTCAAAATTTACGTAATGATAGGGCTTTAGATAGTCGTAGGAGTGGTCGTCGCGAAGTTCGTCCATCCAATTGGCGGCATCCTGAATAGAGCGTCCGTTAAGGTATTTTGTCACTATGGTTTGTACGGAAGGGTCTAAATAGGTAAAGGCAATTTCGGCCACTAAGGCGTGCCCTTTTTTGCCCCAAGCAAAGCTCGATTGCGTGATGAATAAAGCGGCTAATACTAGGAGTGTAATTTGTTTCTTCATGGGTTAAAATAATTTGGACGACAAAAGTAAGGTATTGAATCAAGTTTTTTCACGAATCCTATGGTTAGAAACGCTAAGATTTAGTTAAGAAATTCGGAACTTTTGATTCGTAAAGCGTATTCTGTTCCCAAATAACGTGGGTCACCGTGTTTTTCAGACCAAAAACCGTCCAATACGTCTTTGGTTATGCATTGATATACCGCAACGCCTTTGTAGGTGATTTTATAGTCGCCTTTGTACTTGAAATTAATCACTAAAATATTGTTTTTGAAAAATCCAGAACCGGTCTGCACTTGTTCATCGTTAATCAACCAATGGGCTTGTACGCGGTCATACTCATCAAGTGTTAGCGTTAAAACACCTTGATAAGTAATGGCATTGTCCGCTTCCTGATTGCTTCCTGAAATGGAGTAGGTTCCGATTATATCTTGTGGGGTCATTTATTTGCCGATACAGAAATTTGCAAAGATATTCCCCAACAATTCGTCATTCGTGACTTGACCCGTAATCAATCCGAATTGGTACAAAGCTTCACGAATATCCAAAGCCATAAGGTCACTAGACAGATTAGTTTCTAGCCCGAATTTTACTTTCTGAATTTCTTCTAAGGCTTTAAGTAAAGAATCATAATGTCTTGTATTGGTGACTATTGTTTCGTTGTTTCGGAGCGCGCCGGTATTAACGAACGAAAGCAATTGATTCTTTAAATCTTCGATACCTTCTTTGTTTTTGGCGGAAATCAAAAGGATATTTGGAATTTGATTTTGTATGTTTTGAATTTCAGTTTCGGATAGTAAATCTTTTTTATTCATAATTACTACCAAAGGTTTTAACGGATACTGATTCTTTATTTTTTCAAGTTCCAATTTCACGTTATCCAAAGTTTCACCTTTGGGGGTTAGGGGGCTTATATAGATTACAACCTGTGCTTGTTCTATTTTTTCAAAAGTTTTTTGGATACCAATGCTTTCTACATAATCTTTGGTCTCGCGAATTCCAGCTGTGTCTATAAATCGGAAGCCAATGCCGCCAATGACCAATTCGTCTTCGATAGTATCACGAGTGGTACCCGCAATTTCAGAAACAATGGCGCGTTCTTCGTTGAGTAAAGCATTCAATAGGGTCGATTTTCCCACATTGGGTTCGCCCACAATGGCTACGGGAATTCCGTTTTTGATTACATTTCCAACTGCAAAAGAATCAATCAAGCGTTTCAACACAAATTCGATTCGGTTAACCAATTCGTGAAATTGAGTTCTGTCTGCAAATTCTACATCTTCTTCTGCAAAATCCAATTCCAATTCGATTAAGGAAGCAAAATTCAACAGCTCTTCACGTAGTTTGGCAATTTCGTTAGAAAAACCACCTCGCATTTGTTGCATAGCAATTTGGTGACTCGCTTCATTGTCTGACGAAATCAAATCGGCTACGGCTTCGGCTTGGGACAAATCCAATTTTCCATTCAAAAAGGCTCTAAGGGTAAATTCACCAGCATCGGCCATTCGGCATCCTTTGCGCAAGAGCAGTTGTATAATTTGTTGCTGAATATACGTAGAACCGTGACACGAAATTTCAATCGTATTTTCTCCTGTATAAGAATTAGGTCCTTTAAAAATCGAAACCAATACTTGGTCTAAAGTCTTCTCTCCATCCATAATATGTCCCAAATGCAGCGTATGTGTTTTTTGGGTAGTCAAGTCTTTGTTTTTGATAGAACGAAAAACAGCATTGCCAATTTGAATGGCATCTTGACCAGAAATACGAATGATGGCAATGGCTCCAGCTCCTGATGGCGTAGCTAAAGCAACTATAGAATCGTTTGGAATCATGTGAGGTGTCTATTTGGATGCAAAAGTAAGCAAAAGTATTGGCTTTGCAATTACTACTGACAAGCCTTGGTACTTGTTAGAGGAGTATTATCTTAAAGTTAAATATATGGTAAACTGACAAATATCAGTCTACTTCGGCTAAACATTTCTTAAATTTAAACAACATTTAAAAGGTAATTTCTAAAACTGTATTTACTATGAAAAAGATATTATTTCCAACAGATTTCTCAGAAGTGGCTACGAATGCATTTGTTCATGCCCTACATTTGGCTGATGTAGTCGATGGAGAATTAGTATTGTTACATACTTTTCAGCTCCCAATAGTAGACAGTCAGTTTACGCCAGACAACTATTATATGATTTACGAATCACTACAGTTGGCAGAATTTGATGCCTTCAAAGACGAAATTCCCAAACTGAGAGCCATAGCGGAAAAAGAAGGTTTGGCTGATGTCAAAATCACCCATCGTTTGATGGATGGCGATTTGGTCACCACGATTCAAAATGCGATAAAAGAGGAAAATATCAATTTTGTGGTCATGGGAACCGCTGGAGCTACGGGTTGGGAAACCTTCTTTGTGGGTACCAATACGGGTTCCGTGTTATCAGCAGTTTCGGTTCCAGTGCTGAGTGTGCCCATTACGGCAGCGTATCACAAAATAAAAAACATTGGTTTTACCACTAAGTTTAGAGAGAAAGATAAAAAAGCCTTAGAATTAGTTTGTAGCATTGCCAAAAAAACAAAAGCGCAAGTAAAATGTTTGTACGTAAAAACCAATCAATCCGATGTGAAACCAGAAACCATCAAAGAATGGGAAACTCATTTCGCCAACGAACCTGTACAGTTTACGATTCTTCCGCTAGATGATGTTCAAGGTACTATCATAGATTTTGTGTCCCAAAAAAGTATTGATGTTTTGGCTATGGTGACCTATAAACGCAACTTTTTTGTCGAATTGTTTAGTCCAAGTCTCACTCGAAAATTTTCGGATTATTCAGAAATTCCAATATTGGCACTACAAAGCGACTCAATAATAGAATAGTTGGTTTAACAGTTCCTATTTGCTATTGAATTTTCTTGTTCAACAAGTTGGTTTTATACTTTTCCTAAGGTGTACAATTGTTCCATAGTTGGAGTTAAGCTTCCACCTTCTGGTTCAAGGGTAATTCCAAATGCTTCTGCATAATCGGTATTGTCAACTTCGAATAATTTTTGTTCGTTATTTTCAAAATCACCTAACAAACCAATGCTTTTTGGAGTAAGTGTTGGACTCAATTTAATAGCCCAAACTTGGTAAACCATACCTTTTGGGGGTTTAGGCAAACCCGAAGCATCTACATAAGTGGTTTGGGTTTGTTTATTCCAATATACTTTGGCGTAAGATGTTGGCGAAACTGTTTGTCCACTCAAAGCAACTAGGGTGTTTTTTACATCTCTAACAATGGCTAAACTGTTTTCGATGGCTTTATTTTTTTTATCTAAAACAGAGAATTCTTGTTCGATTTTTTTCTTTTCATTAGCAACAACAACAATCGTTTTTTGGGTTTCATTCAATTTAAAATACTGAAATCCAATACCCACAAATAGTACTGCTGCGGCAGCCCAACCCAAATAAGGTGTCCATTTTTTCTGAGGCTGCATTTCAATCACTTTGCCGTGTTTGAGTGCCAGTTGGTTTTTAATTTTCTCGTAATTCGCAACAGATTGAAAAGGAGAAAAACTAGAAGAAAGCGCCACAATACTTTTTTCGATAGCTATAATTTCTTGTTCAATTTCAGGATGTTGTTTTGCTTTTTCAGCAATTTCTATGTTTTCAGCTTCACTGAGTAAGCCGTATACATAGAGTTCTAAAATACCTGAGGCTATATATTCTTTTGTTTCCATTATAGTTTCAAATAAAGTCTTAAATCATTGATGCAATTTCTATTGTTGGTCTTTACAGTACCTAGTGGTATGTTCAACTCTTCCGAAGCTTCTTGCTGGGTGTATCCTTTAAAAAAGAGCAAGTCTATTATTTGAATACACTTTGGTTTTAGCTTTTTTACAAACTCCTGAATTCCAATAGCGTCAATTTTGTTTGTGAGTTTATTGCTGTCGTCTAATAGATGTACGAAATTATCAGAAGAAAGGTTTTTTTGACTATCATTAAAGTTTTTAGAGCGTAGCTTATCAATAGAAGTATTTCTAGCAATATTGAGAATCCACGTATAGAAACGGCCTTTGCTTTCGTTATACGAGTCTATGTTTTTCCAAATTTTTACAAATACTTCTTGCAGCACGTCTTCTGCTTCTTCTCTGTTTTTTACCAATACGTTGATAACTGAAAATAGACTTTTTGAATACATATCGTAAAGATAGGTAAATGCTTTTTCGTCTTTTTTGTGAATTAAAACCAACAACTCATCTTGGGTCATACGCTATTTTTTTAGTAACTACAAACATATACATTTCAATTTATATAAAGTAGAATATATTGACAAGCTCGAGAATATTATGATTTGTTGAATTGTTTTGAAATTCTGTTTTGTCTTTGTTTTAATTTTGTAAAGCCAAGATTTATTTGCTACTCAGAATATTTTTTAATGATAAAGAGTAAAAATAAAGAGATAGGTTTTTAATTAACGTCTGTTTAACATTTTTTTGTTTTAAATAGACAATTAAATGGTTATTTTTATCAAAAAATTACCATATGAAAAAATTAGTTTCAATAGTAAGCGTAGCATTACTATTTTTTAGTTGTCAAAATCAAGCACAAACCTCAAAAGTTAATTCTACAGTTATGACTACCAATCTTGCCAAAGAAACAATCTATCAATTTAAAGTAACTGATTTATCAGGAGACACTTTTGATTTCGCTACTTTGAAAGGGAAAAAAATTATGATTGTCAACACCGCTTCCAAATGTGGTTTGACACCTCAATACAAAGATTTAGAAGCATTATATAAAGAATACAGCAGTAAGGGATTTGTAATTGTAGGTTTTCCAGCGAATAATTTTGCTTCTCAAGAACCTGGAACTAAAGAGGAAATTGCTACGTTCTGTCAACAAAATTACGGTGTAACTTTTCCTATGATGGATAAAGTTTCTGTTAAAGGAAGTGATATGTGTGCTGTATACCAGTTTTTAACTCAAAAAGCTAAAAATGGACTTAAAGATTCTGAAGTTGAATGGAATTTTCAGAAATACTTGTTGAATGAAAAAGGCGAATTAGTTGATGTTATTTCACCTAGAACCTTACCAACCGACCCAAAAATTGTGAATTGGATAAAAAGTTAGTTTGTTATTATATATCAGTTTTTAGTAATTTAATTTGTTAAAGAGAGCTTGCCTAGTGAGCTCTCTTTTTTTTGTGTAAAGCTCAATATTTTGCAAAAATAACAGAACCGCAAATTCGCAAATTTTATTTTGCTAAATCCGTGTTTCAATTCAAAATATTAAAAAAATATAATTTGCGAATTTGCGGTAAAGCTTACTGCTCTTTAGCTATAATTTCTTTTACCGTAGCTTCATAATTTTTGATGCTCTTGGCCTTTTTGATATTCTTATGCACTTTATGTGGATTGGAAAAAAGTACCGAAAAGTACTCCCACAAATGATGCATTTTCAGTAGAATATGAGTAGCACCAGATAAGGATTCGCTATAGCCTTCGTAAAGGGTATCATGAAACTGGCTAAACACTTCCATTTTATTTTTTGGGTATTCGAAAGTATTGTTTTTAATCATATTGGGAAGAAAGGGGTCTGCAATCAAACCGCGGCCAATCATCCAGTGGTCGATACTCGGGAAACGTTGCTGCATCTTTTGAAATTGCGTCACCGAAGTGATGTCCCCGTTGTAATACAATTTGTGTTTGGTAGCGTCAATGCAATTTTGAAAACCTTCCAAATCGACACCTCCTTTGTACAATTGTTTTCCCAAACGAGCGTGAATGGCAATGTTTTTTATGGGATATTGGTCCAAAATAGGAAGGACGTCCAATATTTCTTGTGGCGATTCGTAGCCCAAACGCATTTTCATCGAAACAATGATGTCTGTTTCGGTATGCGCTCTTTCGAGTATGTGATTGATTTTTTCGGTATTGCTTATTAGACCTGAACCCATTCCAGATTTGGTAACCATCGGGTAGGGGCAACCTAAATTCCAATTGAGTTCTTTGTATCCCAATTCTTTTACATAGCGGGCAACAAATAAAAATTCTTCAGCATCGTTCGTGATTACTTGCGGAATTACTTCAAGCGTATTATTGTTTTCGGGAAGTAAATCTCTGTGATAGGAGTTTTTGATAACCAATTTTCCATTCAATCGAATGTAAGGCGAATAAAAAGTGTCGATACCGCCAAAATATTTTTGTTGTGCATTTCGAAATCGGTAATCGGTAAATCCTTGCAAGGGCGAAGAAAGCAATGTAAAACTCATAGTCGTAATAAAGCTGCAAAGATAAGTCATTCCAGCGGAAGGCGACTCATTAATTGATTTTCTGTTTTAGCCATTAATTCACGAATTTGTAAAATAAAAAGAAGCTGACAGATTACTCTAATTGTAATTATTCAGTTATTTTTTTAGAGATTAATTGCCTCCAACTTTAGTTGGAGGGGTTAAAATTTGAATGTTTCAATGGCTTTAGCCAAAATTAGCAGCTTTTATTTGGCTAAAGCCGATGCAATCAATCCTTTTAACTCCAGCTAAAGCCGGAGCCAATTGAAACTAGATGATACAACAATCTTAATAACTCCAGCTAAAGCCGGAGCCAATTGAAACTAGATGATACAACAATCTTAATAACTCCAGCTAAAGCCGGAGCCAATTGAAACTAGATGATACAACAATCTTAATAACTCCAGCTAAAGCTGGAGCCAATTGAAACTAGATGATACAACAATCTTAATAACTCCAGCTAAAGCTGGAGTCAATTGAAAGGAAGAAAAAAACTAGTCAATTGCTTTTAAATCAGTAAAGTAAAAGTTGATTTGTGAATTCGTGGCTAAACAATATTACTTTACTCCAAAATCAATTGCATGAATACTGAATGCAACCAACGATTAAATTTATAGCCCGATTCTTTGATGATGCCCACAGTTTTGAATCCAAATTTTTCATGAAACGAAACGCTACCTTGATTTTCGGCATCGATAACTGCAATCATCGTGTGGAGTTTTTGGGCTTTGGCCAAAGCAATTAATTCTGCTAAGAGTAGGTTTCCTATTCCTTTTCCGTGGTAATCATTGGCTACATAGACAGAATGTTCGACAGTAAATTTGTAGGCTTCTCTAAATCGAAACTCGCTGTACATTCCAAAACCAACCACTTGACCATTTGCTTCAGCTACGATTACAGGGAATTTTTTGGCCAATTTATCATCCAAAATCGCTTTTTGTTGTTCATACGTTCTGATGTTGTAATCATACAAAGCGGTTGAATGCAAAATGTTATAGTTGATGATGTCCAATATGGCTTGTGTATCTTCGGTTTGGTAGGGGCGTATTGCTATTTTCATTTTAAAAATATTTCTATCCAAAAATAGTAAAAAATGATGCTATATGAAGGAATTGGGCGGTCAAGTTTGTAACTTTGTACTCCAAGTTGAAGTGGTATAACTTCTAACTTTTTTTAACATCTAATTTCCAACTTCAAAAATGGTTTATCCCAAAATACCTTTAGCACAAAGCATACTTCAGATTTTTTTAGCCAAAGGAATTCAAACAATAGTTATCTCTCCAGGTTCTCGAAATGCCCCTCTAACGATTGGTTTTGCGAGTCATCCTGATTTTACTTGTTATAGCATTGCCGACGAGCGTTGCGCTGCATTTTTTGCGATGGGTATTGCCCAACAAACGCAAAAGCCAGTGGCTGTGGTGTGTACTTCTGGTTCAGCATTACTGAATTATTATCCTGCATTTGCCGAGGCTTTTTATAGTCAGATTCCGTTGATTGTACTTTCTGCTGACCGTCCACAAAGCAAGATAGACATTGGTGACGGACAAACGATTCGTCAAGAGAATGTTTTCCTGAATCATTCGTTATACAATGCCAATTTAACCGAAGAGGCTTCTTTCGAGAATGATGTAAAAATCAACGAAGCGATTAACGCTTCTATTACTCAAAAAGGTCCCGTTCATATCAATGCGCCATTCGAAGAGCCATTGTATGAAACTGTAGCAACTTTTACGGTAAATGCTCATATCGATGCTACAATTCCCGCTACCGTTGATAAGCCATTAGGCGATTTGACACCTTTTGCAGAAATTTGGAATGCCTCCAAAAAGAAAATGATTTTGGTAGGCGTGAGTGGTTTGGATGCCAATGCGAAGTCGATTAACGTGATTGCGAATGACGATTCGATTATAGTGATGACCGAAACGACTTCGAATATTCATCATCCTAGTTTTGTCAACAATATCGATACAATTATTACGCCCTTTACAAAAGAAGATTTTGAGGAGTTTCAACCCGATATTTTGGTGACTTTTGGAGGTATGGTGGTGTCCAAACGCATCAAAGCTTTTTTAAGAAAATACAAACCCAAACATCATTGGCACATCGACCCTTTGAGAGCTTATGATACTTTTGGTACTTTAACGCATCATTTTGAAGTGCATCCTAATACCTTTTTTAGCGCATTTTATCCTTTGGCACAAAAAGTAAAGAGTACGTATTCTTCTCAATTGGCACACGTGAAATATTTGCGCAAGCAAAAACACGATTGGTATGTGTCGAAAATGCCGTTTTGTGATTTTATGGTTTTTGATAAAGTAATTTCGAATTTGCCTAAAAATTCACAGTTGCAAATCAGTAACAGTTCGGCCATTCGATACGCTCAGCTGATTGATATTGACCCTTCGATTGAGGTTTTTTGTAACCGAGGAACCAGTGGCATCGACGGAAGTACATCGACTGCGATTGGTGCGGCTGTGGCTAACGGAAAACCAACGGTTTTTATGGGCGGAGATATTGGTTTTTTCTACGATAGTAACGCCCTTTGGAATAATTACATTCCGAAAGATTTTAAAATCATTCTCATCAATAATGGAGGAGGAGGCATCTTTAGAATCTTGCCAGGACATGATGAAACTCCGGTTTTTAATACTTTCTTCGAAACCTCACATCATTTAACCGCGGAACATTTGGCCAAAATGTATGGTTTAGCATACAGCAAAGCGACAGACGCTGCAAGTTTAGATGAGGCAATTGCTACTTTGTTTCAACAAAATGAAAAGCCTCAACTATTAGAAATTTTTACCCCAACGGTTGAAAACGATAAAATCTTATTGCAATATTTCAGAGAGTTGATTTAGATTTTTGATTTAAAAAGAGTGATTTTATAATCTCTAATTAGAAGCATTGCAAAACGATGCTTCTTTTTTTGTTTATGAAAACCAAACGTTATATGCTAGCCCCGATGGGAGCGGCATCCTTGCTGTGCGGGGTTCGCACAGCAAGATATAGCGTACAGCGGGACGACTCGTGTGGTGCGCAAATAAAGTCTTGCTCCTAAATAGTAAAAAAGTAAGTTTTCAACTAGTGTGTTTTATTTGAGAAGTAATTGCTTAGAGAATTCAATTGTTTCTTTCAAAAAAACTTTAGCTTCTTGCGGTTTTGATTGGCATAAAAAAAAGCGCTAATTGCGCTTTCTTAGTTTTAAATGGTAGTGTTTATTAGCTTATACAACGCTAGCTACAAGAAACAGTACGACTAAAATGATTACTACTACTTTTAAGTATTTTGAATTTCTCATGATTGTTTTTTTTGTTGTTTTCAAAAATATCAAAACTTTTTGATTTTGAGCTATGCGATGCGTATTTTAACGAATCGGAATTGGAAATACGGGCAAACTAGCATGGCCTAAAGCATCTACTGACTGTACGGCAAAAAAATAATTGTCTTTTGAGTAGGGGATTTCTATTTTGTTTTCTTTTGTGAAAACTGCTTTTTGCCAATGGGATGCACTCGTTTCTCTTATTAAAATGGTGTATCCAAAAACGGGTTTTCCTTGGGGAGCTTGCCAAACCAAAACGGACGAATTGGTTAGTTCTTTAACTTCAATTCCGACGTTTTCTGGTGTTTTTGGCGACCAAGCTAAATTGCTGAAAGTAGCCAAATTAGAGCAGGTTACTTTATGCATGTATTCAAAGTCCATGAACTCAGGTAAATCACCATATTGAATGTTGTTTTCTTTGCGAACGTTTTGATGTTGATGGTCATAATTCTCATTCATTTCGCAAAAACGAATCGCTGTAAATCCGTTTTGACTAAAAGGAGTGTGGTCACCACCTCTTAAAAAGCGGTCATTTCTATACACCAATTGAATGTCTAACTGAGGCACGTATTGTTGGGTGACTGTTTTGATATAACGGGCTAATTGTCGGGATGGACTATCATTGTCGCGATTGGTAGCTTTTCTCATTTTGGCTTCGGCCTCTGTTTCGGTATAAGGAATTGTTTCGCTAAAAACGCGCACTTGAGTGTTATCGCGCAGTTGGGTACCGCTAGATAAACTATTGCCAATCATGTCATTATTGAGCATTGCGATTAGGTTCCATTTTTGTTCTTTGGCTATGTCAGCTAAATGTTTTGCTCCATATAATCCTTGTTCTTCTCCAACAACAGCAACAAATATGAGGGTAAACGGAAATTCCCTTTGACTCATAATTCTGGCCAATTCCATCACACAAGCTACTCCAGAACCATCATCATTGGCTCCTGGTGCATCCGATTTGGCATCCATTACATCAGAAGCACGAGAATCCAAGTGTCCACTAATTATTAATACGCGATCATCGGTTGGGTCTGTTCCTTTTAACGTTGCCATAACGTTGCCTAGTTCACTGTCGACAGAGATTCTTTTGCCATCGGCCTTGATGGTGAAATAGTCAATTTTGGAGGTCAATCGTCCATTGGAAGCTAATGCATATTTGTCAAATTCTGATTTTACCCAGCGCTGAGCAGCACCTATTCCGCGTGTGTTACTTTTAGTGTCACTTAAAGTATGTCGCGTGCCAAAAGAAACTAATTTCTTTACAATGGCTTCTAGGTTTTCGGTTTTGACTTCATTCACCATTTTGAAGATTTCTGGGTCGGAAGTTGTGATTTGAGAGTGTAAATTTGGAACTACAAAGAGTAGTAAAAAGAGTTGAAAAAGTACAGTTGGTTTCATTGGAGTTAGTTTGATTTTTTCAAATTTAAACAATTAAAATAGTTTTAGGTATTTTGATTTAGAGATTAACACTTGTACAATGATGCGCTTTACAAGATACATCGAAGAATCTCAATGCTTAGCTCTAGAATAAAGCAAAGTCTTTGTACCTTTGCGCCATAGAAAATAGAAGAAAATGATTCAAATAGGAAAATACAATACCCTAACCATTTTAAGAGATACCAAAGTAGGTTTGTTTTTGGGCAACCCTGAGCAAGACCCAGAAGGAATACACGATATTCTTTTGCCTAACAAATATGTTCCAAACGAATTTGAAATTGGGGAGGAATTGATAGTTTTTGTGTATTTAGACCACGAACAACGACCAGTTGCTACCACTTTAGAGCCTTATATTTTATTGAATGAATTTGCTTTGTTAAGAGTGAACTATATCAATCAAGTAGGAGCTTTTATGGATTGGGGAATGGAGAAAGATATTTTGGTTCCTTTCAAAGAGCAAGCACGTCCTATGGAAAAAGGAAAGCGTTATTTGGTGTATTTGTATATGGATGAAAAAACCAATCGTTTGGTTGCATCTAGTAAAACCAATCAGTTTTTGAGTAATGATGTGCTTACAGTTGAAAAAGGAGAAGAAGTAGATTTAATTGTTTCGCATATTACCGAAATTGGGATTAACGTAATCATCAACGAAAGACATAAAGGATTACTTTACAAAGATGAAGTGTACGATGATGCCATTCGAACTGGGGATAGAATGAGAGGCTACATCAAAAATATTCGTCCTGATAATAAGATTGATGTTTCGTTGCAAATTCAAGGCTATCAAAACATTGAACCCAATGCTGAAAAGATTTTGAATGAATTAAGAGCAAGTCGTGGTTTCTTGCGATTGAATGACAATTCACATCCTGAAGACATAAAAACGGTTTTGAAGATGAGTAAAAAAACATTCAAAAAAGCCATTGGTGCATTGTACAGAGATAAAGTTATTGAGATTAAAGAAGATGGAATTTATTTGATTCAAGAATAATTCTAACAGCATAAAACAAAAAAAAGGCTAATCGATGTACGGTTAGCCTTTTCTCTTTTGATGACAAGATTGTCTTCAAAAAGGATACATTCTTAAGGTCTTTGTATCACTTGAAAAACAACAGTTTTTAACGTAAAGTAACTGCTTATAATAGATTAACTTAAGTGTAAAATACCTATTGAATGTTTTGTCTTTAAATGGAATTTTCGATTGGTTCAGAATACTAGAATTAACCTTGCAATAAAACCATTAGTCTATTATATATATTGTAACGATTCGATTTCAGTTAAACTCCCTTATTTCTTTTAGGCAACCAAATTGAATACGCTTATTGTTGACTGTAGGTGCTACTATTATGTTCTAATATACTTTGCAAACGAATCATCCATTTGCCCAATTGTTTTTGAAGTAGATTTTATCATTCTTTCCGAAAAAAATTGAGCGACATTTTTTTTAACTAATTTCAAAAGCTTTCATTTTTTAAGGTTAATAATTCAGTGAAAAAAATCCGCGCTAATCTAAGCTCAAAAAAAAGAAGTACAACGCTGATTAGCAATAATTAAAAGTACTCATTTTTTTAGTTGGTGTTTGTTAAAAAACTAAATTTCTGACCAATTTTAACACTTCAAAAAGATTCGTCAGATTAGGATTATCAAAGCTTATTCAATACGAATAGTTTAAAATAGAAAAATGCTTTATTTTTACACTAAAATTTAAAATTGTAACTAATGGAATGGATTACCGCTAGAGAATTTGAAGATATTACTTATAAAAAATGCAATGGTGTAGCTAGAATTGCATTCAACAGACCTAATGTTCGTAACGCTTTCAGACCCAAAACAACTTCCGAATTATACCAAGCCTTTTATGATGCACAAGAAGATACTTCTATTGGAGTAGTCTTGTTATCTGCCGAAGGTCCTTCTACTAAAGACGGAGTGTATTCGTTTTGCAGTGGTGGTGACCAAAATGCAAGAGGACATCAAGGCTATGTGGGAGATGATGGACAACATCGTTTGAACATTCTAGAAGTACAACGTCTAATCCGTTTTATGCCAAAAGTTGTTATTGCGGTGGTGCCAGGATGGGCTGTTGGTGGTGGACACAGTTTGCACGTAGTTTGCGATATGACTTTAGCTAGTAAAGAGCACGCTATTTTCAAACAAACGGATGCCGATGTCACTAGTTTTGATGGCGGTTATGGTTCAGCGTACTTAGCCAAAATGGTAGGGCAGAAAAAGGCCCGTGAAATATTCTTTTTAGGACGCAATTATTCTGCTCAAGAAGCTTTTGAAATGGGGATGGTCAATGCTGTGATTCCTCACGACGAATTAGAAGAAACTGCTTATCAATGGGCACAAGAGGTATTGGCAAAATCACCAATGGCTATCAAAATGCTGAAATTTGCCATGAATCTAACCGATGACGGTATGGTAGGACAACAAGTCTTTGCTGGCGAAGCCACTCGTTTAGCCTATATGACCGAAGAAGCAAAAGAAGGTAGAAATGCATTCCTAGAAAAACGCAAACCTAACTTCGAAAAGAAATGGTTGCCTTAATTTAAAGGTAGAGGTTAGAAGTTAGAGGTTCGAAAAATTAAACACATTATTTCTAACTTCTAATTTCTAACTTTTAATCTCTAATTTCTAACTTCTAATCTCTAATTTCTAACTTCCAACTTTAAAATGAAACACTGGATTCAAGCCGCACGATTAAGAACTTTACCATTATCCGTATCGGGAATAATTGTGGGGAGTATGTATGCCTTAGCGCATCCAACAGAAGCTATTTTAACACCAACAGAAGTATTCAATTGGTCTATTTTAGGCTTTGCTTTGCTCACCACTTTGGGGCTGCAAGTATTGTCAAACTTTGCCAACGATTATGGAGATGGCGTAAAAGGCACCGATAACGAAGATAGAGTAGGGCCTAAACGAGCCATTCAAAGTGGAGTGATTTCTGCTCCAGCTATGAAGCGAGCCATAATCATCACTTCTATACTTACACTTTTATCAGCCATTACATTAATTTATATTGCTTTTGGAGATACCAATTTTGTATATTCCTTGTTCTATTTAGTACTTGGAGTTTTGGCTATTGCCTCAGCCATCAAATATACAGTCGGGACATCTGCTTATGGATATCGCGGATATGGAGACGTTTTTGTATTTATATTCTTCGGTTTGGTAAGTACGCTTGGGGTCAACTTTTTGTATTCTAAACAATTGGATTTCGATTTGTTTTTGCCTGCCATTGGTATCGGATTATTGAGTGTTGCAGTGCTTAACTTAAACAATATGCGAGACGAAGCCTCGGATAGAAAATCTGGAAAGAATACAATCGTGGTACAAATGGGCGGCGAAAAGGCCAAAAAATACCATTATTTCCTAATTATCACTGCAATGGTAGTCTTTGTTGTCTTTGCTTTACTCAATAATTTTAATATCGATCAATACTTGTTTTTAGTAGCCTATTACCCTTTGGTAAAACATTTAGATACAGTTAAAAAAAATACCAACCCCAAAGAATTAGATCCAGAATTGAAAAAAGTAGCCTTAAGTACGTTTTTACTTTCTGTGCTTTTTTCATTGTGTATGATTTATTTCTTTTCAGACGTTATTGTGAATACTTTTATGGGTGGCCGATAAAAGGCTTCTTTCAATCTTTCAATTTTTAATTATTAAATTATGAAATGAGCATGGTGCAATATTGGTCGCAAAAACCAATGATGATATGCGAATTACATATGACCGATAAAAAACAATAAATATCAACTTATGAAAATTACATTCTACGGACACGCTTGTATCGGAATTGAAGTGGCAGGAAAACATATTTTGGTAGATCCATTTATCACTGGAAACCCAAAAGCTAGCCATATAAATATAAATGAACTAAAAGCAGATTACATTTTGATTACCCACGCTCATTTTGACCATATACAAGATGTCGAGGCTATTGCTAAACGCACGGACGCTGTGATTGTCTCTAATTGGGAAATTGCCAATTATTATGGTGCCAAAGAACTAAAATTCCACCCTATGAATCACGGTGGAAGCTGGACTTTCGATTTCGGAAAAGTAAAATATGTGGCTGCGGTACATTCAAGCGCCTTCCCAGACGGAACTTACGGAGGCAATCCTGGTGGATTTGTAATCGAAGGCGAACACAAAAACATCTACATCTCTGGCGATACAGCACTAACGATGGATATGAAATTAATCCCAATGCGCACCAAACTAGATTTGGCGATTTTCCCAATTGGTGATTGCTTCACGATGGATATAGAAGACGCCATTATTGCTTCAGATTTTGTAGAATGTGATAAAGTGCTAGGCTGTCATTTTGATACTTTTGGTTTCATCGAAATCAATCACGAACAAGCCATCAAGAAGTTTTTCGACAAAGGAAAAGACCTGATGCTTTTATCCATTGGCGAGTCGATAGAATTGTAGTTCATCTGGTATAGTTAGAGTTAGGAGCTGTTTCCTGCTGTACACTATATCTCTTGTGGCGAACCCCGCCACAAGAGGATGCCGTTCCCATCAGGGCTAGGGCTGAGTGCATTCATCACGATTTGTTTTTATATTTTAATTATGATTAAAAAAACATTCCTTTTACTTTTTGCAGT
>OBMA010000871.1_pt1 | contig 18374 bp, 12 predicted proteins | sample 1539141 | NCBI WGS metagenome assembly OBMA01 (sample SAMEA3991484, study PRJEB22521) | metagenome | biome: anthropogenic terrestrial biome; feature: sewage plant; material: raw primary sludge | place: Sweden | collected 2012-09-26 | reverse complement strand
TTCAGGATTCGGTTTTGTGGCCCAACATTCACGATGTGCCGCTTTGGAAAATGCTGCTCATTATGGTCATTGGCTTTACTTTGATTCCTGTGCACATACATTATTTACATCATTTTAGTAGTCGTTATTATACTTTACATCCAAAGAACAGTTAAAGCAAAAATTAGAAAAAACAAATACTATGAAACCGTTGAACAAAGAAGACTATATCTCGAAAAAGAGACAAAAATCAGACAAGAACAATATTCACTTGAAAAAGAAATTGAAAAATTAAAAAACGACAAACTAAAAATAAAAATCCTAGCAAAAGACAAAGAACTAGTAAGCAACTCCTTACAAGTAGTAAAAAAGAATAAAATATTGAATGGAATCATCCATAAGCTTAAAGAAATCAATCACGACAACTTAGATGATACCTTAAAAGCACAATTTACAAAACTTCAAAAAAGCATTGTAAAAGAAGTTAACTCGGATAAAAGTTGGAAAGATCTTGAAAAGCACATCAAAAACGTACACTATGATTTCTTAAAAAGACTGAAAGAACAGTATCCAACGATAACCCCAAGAGAGTTAGACTTAGCCACCTATCTACTAATGAACATGTCTACAAAAGAAATAGCAGAGATTATGAATATCTCTAATGGAGGGGTAGAATTGGCAAGATACAGACTGCGTAAAAAACTAGAATTGAACAAAAAAGAAAACCTAATAGGTTTCCTGATGAAAATCTAACCCCAAACAAAAAACGCAACTTAATGTTGCGTTTTTTGTTTACAAGTAATTTAGTGTTCTTTCCAAGGCCATACCTCTTGAACCTTTAATCAACAAGGTGGCATCTGAAAAAGGATGATCGATCAAATAAGCAGAAAAACCATCGAAAGTAGCATAAAATTGAAAATTATCTTGGACTATTCCACAATCAAAAAAAGCTTTCCCTACAAAAAAACAACGCACGTCAGGAACTCCAGAAAGGCGTTGAACCAACTGTTGGTGTTCGAACAGACTTTCTTCTCCAAGTTCAAACATATCCCCTAAAACCAATATTTTGTTAGGTTTTTCCAATTGAATAAAATTATCTATAGCAACCGCCATACTACTCGGATTAGCGTTATATGCATCTAATAGAATAGTATTCGACCCTTTAACAACCATTTGAGAACGATTATTCTCAGGAATATAATTTTCTAATGCTTCTTTAATTGAGTCCATTGGCACTTCAAAATACTTACCTATAGTAAGAGCTGCATTGATATTATTAGCATTATACAAACCTATCAAATGAGTAACTATAGAATATCCATCATATTTTATTGTTACAAAAGGATTCGCCTCTATTGCTGTAATATTGACAGCAGCACTACTTTTATTAATACCAAAAGAATAACAAGTTAGTGACTGTGATTTTTTAACCTGAATTGGATCCTCAAGGTTAATAAAAGTTGTTTTATTAGCAAAAGACAAATAAGCATACATCTCACTTTTACCTTCAATCACACCTTCAACTCCGCCAAAACCCTCTAAGTGCGCCTTCCCAAAATTGGTAATATAACCATAATCAGGTGTAGCCAATTGGCAAAGAAACTCAATCTCTTTTTTATGATTCGCCCCCATTTCAACTACTCCTATTTCAGTTTCCTTGGTAAAGGATAGTAAAGTCAAGGGAACCCCAATATGATTGTTCAAATTACCTACCGTTGCCTTGGTATTGAATTTCTTAGAAAGAACAGTATGAATCAATTCTTTGGTAGTTGTTTTTCCGTTGCTTCCTGTCAAAGCTATAATTGGAATTTTGAGATAATTTCTATGAAATTGAGCCAATTGCTGTAATGCTTTTAAGCTATCGGCTACCAAAACCGTCCTCTCATCAATGTAATAATCAGAATTGTCAATTATAACGTATTTAGCTCCTTTAGTGAGAGCCTCCTCTGCAAATGTATTGGCATCAAAATTTTCGCCTTTAATAGCTACAAATAATGAGTTAGGTAAAATTTTACGTGTGTCAATAGAAACAGAATCACACTGTAAAAATAGGTTATGAATGCTAGCTATATCCATAATAAATAGAATTAAAACAATAAAAGCCCTAATCAAAGGGCTTTTATTATAAGTATACTAAAGTAAATTAATTTCTTGGTGATTTTCTTTTTTGTGCTTTTGGTCCAACACTAGACATTGCACATCTAAAACCAATATAATCTGTTGCCATATCTTGTGGCAAATATCTTCTTTGAGCTGGATCTAACCAATACGCTCTATCTCTCCAAGATCCTCCTTTGAAAACACGAACTTCGTCGTTAATCAAAGTTGTTCTTTTACTAGATGAATCATATTTTCTAGACATTTTACCTAAACTATCTACAGCTACATTATGTTTAGGTGAGTTGTACATTTTACGTGCATCTTTTTCACCTTTAGTTTCTTCACCTGTGTTTCCGAAATCATAAAAACGAGTAGATTGTTTGTCACCATCTCTGTAGTTGATGTTGTTACTCTTATCAAAGTTTTGTCTCAAATAAGTTTCATTTTCATCAACAGGAACTTGTGCAATTTGACCTGGATACGCTCTAGCAACTAATTTACCATTACTTAGTGTATCGTATTCAATTGTTTTAGTTGTAACAATTTCGATTTTACCGTCTTTACCAATTTTATTTTTGGTATACAAGTTACCTCTGAAGTAGTTAAAATCATTCCATTCATTATCAATAATAGGACGATACACATCGGCAACCCATTCGGCTACGTTTCCAGCCATATCATACAAACCAAAATCATTAGCTGGATATTTTTTTACTTGGTTAGTAATGTCAGCTCCGTCATCAGACCAACCTGCAATTCCACCATAATCACCATTTCCTTGTTTGAAGTTAGCTAACTGATCTCCTCTAGAAACACGTTTTCCTGAACGAGTGTAACTACCAGACCAAGGATATTTCTTTTGACCTTTATAAATATTGTATTCTCTTTGTCCAACATCAGCAGCTGCAGCGTATTCCCACTCAGCTTCTGTTGGCAAACGGTACTCAGGCAATAAAATTCCTGATGAACGTTGAGCATAAACATTTTTTTGCTCTGCTACTTTTCCATCTTTACCTGCTCTAGGTGCTTTTCTTTTAGATCTTTCTTTAAGTACAATTTCTTCATTTCCTCCATAAACAGAAGTTGGAGAAGCTAAATATGTTTCAGTACTAAAAGGACTTTCAGCAGTCACATCATTAACTTTCGCATTTTTCTTCAGGAAACCAGCTTTTTCAAGCATACTTTCATTTACACGCTCCGTTCTCCATTTTGCGAACTCATTGGCTTGAATCCAATTTACACCTACCACTGGATATTCAGCATAAGATGGGTGTCTTAAATAGTTATTAGTCATCGTCTCGTTGTAACCCAAACGATTTCTCCAAACCAAAGTATCTGGAGATGCTCCTTCATATATATTTTTATAATTCTCTTCAGTTGGAGGAAAAACTTTTTTCAACCACTCTAAGTACTCTAAGTACATAGAATTGGTTACTTCTGTTTCATCCATATAAAAGGATTGAACGTGTTGTTGGGTTGGAGAGTTGTTCCAATCGTGCATTACATCATCTTGAACTCTACCCATAGTAAAAGTTCCTCCTTCTACGAAAACCAAACCAGGGCCAGCTTGATTTTTGTTTTTAGCAGCAACATTTTTCTGACGATCTAAGTTCCATCCCGTTGCTCTTGAAGCATTACTAGAGCTAGATTTTTTACTACAACTAGCTAATCCTGCAATCAGTAAAATTGATGTGATCAATTTTAAGTTCAAAATTTTCTTTACTTTCATACTATTAATAGGTCATAATTTGGTGCCGCAATATAACAATTAACCTTTTACCTACAACACCAATATTTAATAATTTTAACGGGGCTAATTAAATTTATACAATCCCTGAATACCAACGCAAAAATATATTTTTTATTATTAAAACCTAGAGTAATTAAATTATTTTTACCCATTAAAATATTAGCAACTAAAGTTCGTTAGAATCAAGATGAAAAACAGATTATTTACATTGTCACTACTTATACTGCCTTTTTTTATTTTCGCACAGTATAGTGAGACGATTGTAATTAACTGGCTTCCAACAAAAAACACCAACATTGGAGATTATTCCATCAGAATTCCAACTTTCAACAATAATGCTTTTCAATTTGACCCTCTAAACAAAACCATTATTTATAGTAGCCCGATAAAATCGAATTCATCCTATGAAACCTTAATAATCAACAATGTTACATACGAAAACATCACTAACGAGGAATTAGGTGACTTAATAATTGCAAACATTCCTTCAAACCTAAACGAAAAAATTACAACGACTATTTCGAGAGATGTTTCGACAGTATTTTTAACTTTTTCACCACTTGTAAAAGATAATTTTGGAATAAAAAAAGTCACTTCAATCTCTTATTCAGTAGTTCAAAACACAAATAGAACAACGAATACAGATAAAACCAGTGCTATACAAACCATAAGTAATTCTGTGTTGTCCTCTGGCAATTGGTACCAATTCCAAATTAAAAAATCAGGAGTTTACAAAATATCAAGAAGCTTTCTACAGCAATTAGGATTATCAACCAATGCAATAGACCCAAGAAAAATCAAAATTTATGGTAATGGCGGAAAAATGATTCCACTGACAAACAATAATTCATATCCACTAGACATTGAAGAAACGCCTATTGAAGTAATTGGCGAAAATGACGGAGTCTTTAATAACGAAGATTATATTCTTTTTTATGGAGAAGGAACCGACACCTGGAACACAGAAAGCAAGACCTTCAATAACCTCTATGAAGACCAGTCTTATTATTACATCACTACTGATGGTAATTCTGGAAAAAGAATTCAAACATTTACACAGCCTTCAGGAAACCCAACCCTTAGTTTATCAACTTTTGATGATACTCAATTTCATGAATTGGACAAAATCAACATCGGACAACTGGGACGGCAATGGTTTGGAGAAAAATTCGACATCAATAACGAACAAGAATTCGATTTTGATTTTCCCAACATTGATGCAACAGTACCTATAAAAATCAGTACAGAGACCGCTTCCGCAGCCTTTACCCCAACATCCTTCGTAGTTTCTGCAAATAACTCCCCTATTGGAACCATAAATTTTCCTGCTCTAGCAAATAATTCAGGAATTTCTTTTTACACTGCAAACCTTCCAAGCAACGCTACTTTTTTAGGCTCCGAAAAAAACAAAATAAAATACACTTATAATAATGGAGGAGTCCCAAATGCAATTGGGTACTTAGACTACATAAAAGTAACAGCCAAAAGAAAACTAGTAGGTTACGGCAAGCAATTTCATTTTCAATACGACAATGCTTTTTCTACAAGCGGGATTGTTGAATATGCGCTTTCTAATGCCGCAGCAATAAGTCAGGTTTGGGATGTAACAGAACTCAATGCCATTCAAAAAATTGAAAACAACAACCAAAACCAGCTCAGTTTTAAAGCCAATTTAGGAGAAATCCGAAAATATATCGCCTTAGATTCAAATGACTTTTTGACTCCATCCCTTTCGAAAAAAACAAAAATCGCCAACCAAAACATCAAAGGAAGTATTTTCAAAAACAATCAGGGTCAGTTTCAAGACATCGATTATGTGATTATTACACCCAATTTTTTAATTAATCAAGCCGAAAAACTGGCTACTTTCCACAGAAATTACTCTAATCTAAACGTAAAAGTGATTTCAACCGAAACCATTTATCACGAATTTGCCTCAGGAAAACAAGATATTGGAGCAATTAGAAATTGCATCAAATACATATACGACAACGCTTCTGCTCCTAGTAAAAGAATTAAATACGTCAACCTTTTTGGGGACGCATCCTATGATTACAAGAACAGAATCAATAACAACAGCAACATAGTTCCAATTTATCACTCCTTAATAAGTAATGCCACAGGAGAATCTTCTTTTGCCTCTGATGATTTTTTTGGATTAATGGATACCAATGAAGGAAACATAACGTCTAGTTTTGGAGGAATTGATATCGCTGTAGGCAGAATGATCGTAAACGACACCAAACAAGCCGAAGAAATGGTGCAAAAAGTAATCGACTATCACGACTTAAAATCTTATGGAAATTGGAGAAACAACTTCGTACTCATAGGTGATGATTCAGATGTTCCCTCAGACGCTTCCCTACAAGAAAAACAAAATAATTTAGGAGACTTAATCACGACTGAAAAACCATTTCTAAATGTCTCCAAAATTTTACTTGACTCCTATATACAAGAAGCATCGGCTGGTGGATTTCGATACCCAAAAGCTAGAACAGATTTATTCAATGCCTTCGAAAAAGGCGCTTTGGTCTTCAATTATTTAGGACATGGTGGTGAAGACGGATTGGCTGTAGAACGTATTTGGGAAAAATCAGACGGACAAAACCTAAACAATCCATTCAGATATCCGCTTTTTGTAACGATTACTTGCGAATTTTCTAGATTTGACAATCCGTTACGTCCAACAGCAGGCGAATATACTTATTGGAACCCAAAAGGAGGCGCTATTGCAATGATAACTACAATACGCTCGATTGGACAATTCAGCGCCGAGAATTTCAATCCATTATTGACCAAAAATCTACTTTCATTTGGTTCGAATAATTACATTTCAATAGCAGAAGCACTTCGAATTTCAAAAAACACAAATCCAAATTCATCTACAAATGTTGTAGTTTTTATAGGCGACCCCGCTTTACACCTCGCCATAGCAAAACCTAAAATTAACCTAACAAAGGTAAATGACATTGCTATTTCACAACCAATAGACGATTTCAAGTCGCTATCAAAAATGAAGCTCTCTGGTGAAGTCACAGACGAAAACAATAATGTACTGTCTAATTATAATGGAGAAATTGCAACGATTATCACTGACAAATTAGTCACTAGAAATACGCTTAATAATGACGGAAACAGTCCCAGCATACCATTCTCTGTATTAGGCGAAGCTATCTTTAGAGGAAATGCAACAGTAAAAAATGGTCAGTTTGAATTTAGTTTTGTAGTCCCAAGAGATATTCGTATCCCCCTTGGAAATGGAAAAATTAGTTTCTATTCCAAAAAAAATAATGCACTCGAAAACCAAACTGGACAAAACACAACTATTAAAATAGGAGGAATTAATGAAAATGCTGTTGCAGACAATATTAGTCCAAAAGTGAAGTTATATATGAACGATGAAAATTTCGTTTCTGGCGGAACGACCAATCAGTCTCCTATATTAATAGTACAATTAGAAGACGAAAACGGAATAAATACTGCCAGCGGAATTGGACATGACATTGTTGCAATTTTAGACGGAGACGAAAGCAATCCATTTATCTTAAATGATTATTATGAAACCAAACTAGATGATTTTACCTCTGGAACAATTAGATTCCCTTTCAGAAATCTCTCAGTAGGACTTCATACCATAACCATAAAAGCATGGGACGTATACAATAATCCTGTCATTAGCGAAATACAGTTTCTTGTGGTTGGCAATGAATCTATAACACTTACAAATGTTTTGAATTATCCCAATCCATTTGTAAACTATACCGAGTTTTGGTTCACACACAACAGACCATTTGAACCCCTAGAGGTACAAGTACAAGTCATGACAATTACCGGGAAAGTAGTTTGGTCAAAAAATCAAATCATCACTACCGAGGGATTTTTATCAAGAGAAATTAAATGGGACGGAAAGGATGATTTTGGTGACCGATTAGGAAAAGGAGTTTATGTTTATCGATTGACAGTCAAGTCATCATTGAACAACAAAAAAGCTGAAAAAATAGAAAAATTGGTCATCCTATAAATTTAATACTATATTTGTTTAATGATTTTAATAACATAATGAAGAAATTAATTCTGATTTTTATTGGCGTAGTAACAACCAACGCAATAGCACAAGATAGATCAATTACAACGGGAGTCCCTTTTCTACAAATTGCAGCCGATGCAAGAGCAGCAGGTATGGGAGACATCGGAGTAGCAACATCACCAGACACTTATTCACAACAATGGAATCCTGCCAAATATGCTTTTGCTACTGACAAGCAAGGATTTTCAGTAAGTTACACTCCATATCTTACCGACATCGTAAATGATATTTCCCTAGGACAAGTAACCTATTATAATCGGTTTAATGACAGAAGTGCTTTTGCTGGAAGTATAAGATATTTTGGGCTTGGGGAAATAGAACTAAGAGAAAATGCCAATGACGTTCCAAGACTGGTCTCTCCAAACGAATTTGCTATTGATGGCTCCTATTCCCTACACTTAAGCGATTATTTCTCTATGGCTGTGGGAGGAAGATTCATTCATTCTAATTTAAAAGTAGCATCAGACAACGGTGATGCATCACCAGCTAGCACATTTGCTGTAGATATTGCAGGCTATTACCAATCAGAAGAAATAGCCTATTCCGACTTTAACGGAAGATGGAGAGGTGGATTTAACATTCAAAACTTAGGTCCCAAAATTAGCTACGACAATGACGAGTTCAACAATAACTTCTTACCTGCCAATTTAAAGATCGGAGGAGGTTTCGATTTTATTTTAGACGAATACAACAAAATTGGTGTTAATCTTGAATTTAACAAGCTACTAGTACCTACTCCTCAATACGAAAATAGTGATACAGCAGCTGAAACAGCTCAAAAAACAGAAGACTATCGCAAAATAGGATGGGTTTCTGGTATCTTTAAATCTTTTGGTGATGCACCAGGAGGTTTTAGCGAAGAACTAAAAGAAATAACCTACGCATTGGGCGCAGAATACGAATACCAAGATTCTTTCTCCTTGCGAACAGGATATTTTAATGAAAGTAATGAAAAAGGAGCTAGAAAATTCTTCTCTCTAGGAGCAGGTTTCAAATATAATGTAGTCAAAGTAGATGTATCTTATTTATTTTCCGCATCAAAAGTTAAAAATCCTTTAGAAAATACTTTACGCTTTTCTTTAACCTTTAATTTTGGCGACAAATACGAAAATTATTAGAAAACACATTAAGTTGATAACAAATCCAAATTTCAAAAGCTATAGCCTTGAAATTTGGATTTTTTTTCCTCAACAATGAAAAATAAATTTCACTAAAAACTTCTTCAAAAAACAAATAGTCTCTAAACTAGAAAATTTAGAATCATGAAAGAAATTAATATCACTACTTCATTCAAGCAATTTGACTCGATAACTGAATTACCTAAAGAAATTCAAGACTTAATGCAAGAAGCCATTACTATTCGCAAGAATGCTTATGCTCCCTATTCGAATTTTAGAGTTGGAGCCGCTTTATTATTAGAAAACAACAAAGTAGTTTGTGGTTCCAATCAAGAAAATGCCGCCTATCCATCTGGTCTTTGTGCAGAACGGGTAGCTATTTTTTACGCCGGAGCGAATTATCCTGGAGTGAGAATAAATAAAATGGCTATTACAGCAGCTTCGGACACCAACCCTACTACAGAACCTATCCCTCCGTGCGGCGCTTGCAGACAATCCATAGCCGAATATGAAATCAAACAAGAACAACCTATTGAAATTTATTTTATGGGAGAAACCGGTGTAATTTACCAGTCTGACTCACTTAAAAACCTGCTCCCCTTTATGTTTAACAAAAAATTCCTCTAATCAGAATAAAAACTGGTTGTTAAATTTTATTGCTTACTCGGAATGTCTTATTTTTGCATTTCGCAAATTTGTGTTGGATTAGAAGTTCGGTTTTCAAAAACCGCACTTCGATATAATAAATTTTACACCATTTCGAATAGTATTAACACTTACAAAAGAATTATTTCAGATGAAAGAAGTTACGAAAGAAGTATATTTAAAGTGGTATGAAGACATGCTTCTTTGGAGAAAGTTTGAAGACAAACTAGCTGCTCTTTACATACAACAAAAAATAAGAGGTTTTCTTCATTTGTACAATGGTCAAGAAGCCGTTTTAGCAGGAGCACTCCACGCTATGGATTTGACAAAAGACAAAATGATTACCGCCTATAGAAACCACGTACAACCAATCGGAATGGGTGTTGACCCAAGAAGAGTAATGGCTGAACTTCTAGGTAAAGCTACAGGTACTTCAAAAGGTATGGGAGGTTCTATGCACATTTTCTCTAAAGAACACCGTTTCTATGGAGGTCATGGAATTGTAGGAGGACAAATCCCATTGGGAGCTGGCTTAGCTTTTGGAGACAAATACAACAATACTGGAGGAGTTACTCTTACTTACTTTGGAGACGGAGCTGCCCGCCAAGGTTCACTTCACGAGGCATTCAATATGGCCATGCTTTGGAAATTACCAGTAGTTTTTATCGTAGAAAACAACGGTTATGCGATGGGAACTTCTGTAGAAAGAACGGCCAATCACTCTGACATTTGGAAACTAGGTTTAGGTTACGAAATGCCTTGCGGACCTGTTGACGGAATGAACCCAGTGAAAGTAGCCGAAGCAATGACTGAAGCTATCGAAAGAGCTAGACGTGGCGACGGACCAACATTCTTAGAAATGAAAACATACCGTTACAGAGGACATTCTATGTCAGATGCCCAATTGTATCGTTCTAAAGAAGAAATTGAAGAATACAAAAAAATAGATCCAATTACTCAAGTTTTAGATGTAATTATGGATCAAAAATATGCAACAGAGGAAGAAATCGAAGTAATTGACCAACGTGTAAAAGATTTAGTAGAAGAGTGTGTGAAATTCTCTGAAGAATCTCCATACCCAGAAGTACAACAACTTTATGATGTGGTATACGAACAAGAAAACTATCCATTCATCCCTCACAAATTATAATCCATTATGGCAACAATTATTACAATGCCCCGTTTGAGCGACACTATGACGGAAGGAACGGTAGCAACTTGGCTTAAAAAAGTAGGTGACAAAATAAATGAAGGAGATATTCTAGCTGAAATCGAAACAGACAAAGCAACAATGGAATTCGAATCCTTTAATGAAGGAACACTATTATATATTGGAATACCAGAAGGAGAAACTGCACCTGTAGACTCGTTACTTGCTATTATTGGAGCAGAAGGCGAAGATGTAACTGCATTAATTGCTGGAGGAGCTACTGCTCCTGCACCAGCAGCAACAGAAGCACCAAAAGAAGCAACTGTTACTCCAGCAGCAACAACTACCGCTACAGAACTTCCAAAAGGAGTAATCGTAGTAACTATGCCACGATTAAGTGATACTATGACCGAAGGTACAGTAGCTACTTGGTTAAAAAAAGTCGGAGATACCATCGCCGAAGGTGATATCCTAGCTGAAATAGAAACAGACAAAGCCACAATGGAATTTGAGTCGTTCAACGCTGGAACACTACTTTACATAGGAATTCAAGAAGGAAATACAGCACCTGTTGACAGTCTTTTAGCTATAATCGGACCTGCAGGAACTGATATTACTGGAGTAGCAGCTGGCTTTACTGCTGGCGGAACTACTGCTGCACCTGTAGCAACAGAAACAGCAGCTGCACCAGCAACAACAGAAAAAAATATTGAAACTGTTCAAGAGCCAAGTGCCGACGGACAAAGAATATTAGCTTCCCCTCTAGCTAAAAAATTAGCTTCAGAAAAAGGAATCCAATTATCACAAGTTAAAGGAAGCGGTGAAAATGGACGTATCACAAAAAGCGATATCGAAAACTTTACGCCACAAGCAAATACTGCTCCTCAAGCAGCTCCACAACAAGCACCAGCTGCTAAAACAGAAGCTGTAGCAGCTCCAAAACCTTATGTTCCTGCTGGACAAGTAGCAACAGAAGAAATTAAGAATTCGCAAATGCGAAAGATTATTGCAAAACGTTTATCAGAATCTTTGTTCACAGCACCTCATTACAATTTGGTAATTGAAGTGAGTATGGACGAAGCTATGAAATCAAGAGCCGTAATCAATACTGTGCCGGACACAAAAGTTTCTTTCAACGATATGGTTATTAAAGCAAGTGCTTTGGCATTAAAGAAACACCCAAAAATCAATTCACAGTGGAAAGAGGATGCTATCACTATCAACTATCACGTAAATATTGGTGTAGCAGTAGCTGTTGAAGATGGTTTAGTTGTTCCTGTATTACCTTTTACTGACGGCATGAGTTTATCACAAATTGGTGCTAGTGTAAGAGATTTAGCAGGAAGAGCCAAAAACAAAAAATTATTACCTACTGAAATGGAAGGAAGTACTTTTACCATTTCTAACTTAGGCATGTTTGGAATTACTGAATTCAACTCTATCATCAATCAACCAAATTCAGCTATTCTTTCTGTAGGAGCAATCGTTGAAAAACCTGTAGTGAAAAATGGACAAATTGTAGTTGGTAACACTATGATGTTATCGTTAGCATGTGACCATAGAACTATTGATGGAGCAACGGGCGCTCAGTTTTTACAAACATTAAAACAATACATTGAAAACCCAGTAACTATGTTAGCATAACAAAAGTTTTCTTTACAATAGAAATCCCGTTTTGAACTTTCAAAACGGGATTTTTTTTACTTATTCTTGGCTTCAATCCACTTGGACATATATTTTGTACTTGCGAGCGTATGATGTTGCAAAAGAGCACCGTAAAAATTATTAAGTCGATGCTCCTCAATGGTAAACAACAAATGTTGTAATCGTTCTTCAAAAACACTTTCAAAAAGCTCTTTTTTATATCTTTTATTCAAAATAGAAAACCCATTTTGTTGTGATGTAAGCCAGCTGGATTTATCAGTATACAACTGAACTGCTGCGTCTACAAATTCTTCAACAGCATCACTAACATAGCCATTCCACGGCAAATCTCCCTGCATAGATTCTGCACCAATAGTAGTGGTTACACTCGGCGTACCTGTTTGCATCGCTTCTAATAATTTCCCTTTTATACCCGCTCCAAAACGCAAAGGAGCCAAAACTACTTTTGATTGTTGAACAACTTTCTGAGCGTCTTCCGCACGTCCCATAATAAAAAAATTTGTTTTAGGATGATGCAATTGTAGCACTTTTTGAGAAGGATATGCTCCGTAAATTTTTAAAGTTGCGTTCGGTAATTTTTGAAGAATTTTAGGCCAAATCGTCTCTTTCAAATATTCAACGGCATTCCAATTAGGCTCATGAAGAAAATTACCTATAAAAACGAAACCATCTCGTTCTTCAAACGAAGGCAATTCATTTACAAAAGAAGCGTCGAATGCATTCGAAAGAATGGGTAAATAAAACAATAAAGAAGCATCTATTTTAAAAACGGCCTGCAGAACATCCATTTCAAATTCGGACACCATTAAAGTCAAATCACATCTTAAAATACTTGCAATCTCACGCTTTGCTACTTCTTCAACCAATAAATCTTCCAGAGAAAACGGTCTTTTTTGTTTAAAAGCTTTTTGTCTGGCCAATCGCAAACAATGCAAATCTTCAGTATCTAAAATTCTAACCGCATTAGGACAATTTTCAATAACTCGCCACCCAAACTGTTCTTCAATCATAAATCTATCAAACAAAACCACATTGGGCTGTAAAGCCCCTACAAACTCATCAAAACTAGAATCATTTAGCTTTATAACAACTTTATGAATACCAAACTTTGAAAAATCAATCATATAATCACTATCTAGAGCTGCACTGGCAAAAGTTACTTCATATCCTTGCTTTTGAAACAAACCAATGAGTTGCATCATTCTACTTCCAGCAGCCGAAGAATTAGGCTCTGGCCAAACAAAACCAATTACCAATAGTTTTTTCATATCAAATATATTGTGGGTACAAAATAATACTATTTCATTCTGATTCTAGCTTTTTGAAAGAAAAATCAAAACTAAAAAGCTAAATTTGTAGTCAATAAATTGAATAATATCATGTTAGGATTAAAATTAGCTACTGACCCGAGATGGGTTACTATCGTAGAATCAAATATTGAAGAGATTCTCACAGATCATGCTTGGTGCGAACAAAAAGCGGCTTCTAATGCCATATATATTATCATTAATAATTCAGAAAAAGAAGAATTAGTGACCGAAATGACCAGAATTGCTTTAGAAGAAATGGAACATTTCCAAATGGTTCATAACATCATTAAAGAAAAAGGATTAACCTTAGGCAGAGAAAGAAAAGACAATTATGTTAATGATTTAGTCAAATTTGCAAAAAAAGACGGTAGCCGTAACGATGCTTTGGTAGAAAGATTACTTTTTGCAGCAATGATTGAAGCACGCAGCTGCGAACGCTTTAGAGTGCTTTCACAAAACATAAAAGACCCAGAACTAGCAAAATTCTATCACGATTTAATGGTAAGTGAAGCAGGTCATTACACAACTTTCTTGAAATTTGCCAGACAATATACAGAAAAAACAGATGTTGATAAACGTTGGCAAGAATGGATAGATTATGAAAGTTCCATCATTGGAAATTATGGAAAATCAGAAACGGTACACGGATAAACAACAAACACTTTACTTAAAATGGCGATAGATAAAAAAAACATCTTCTTAAAAACAGTAAAATATTTAGGAATAACATTCGGTAGTATTTTGGTCGTACTATTCCTTACACCCATTATTTTTTCTGACACAATAAAAGAAGAAGTAAAAAAATATGCGAATACCAAACTAGAAGGTGAACTTAATTACGGAGACGCTAATCTATCGTTTTTTAAACATTTTCCATCATTGACATTGACTTTAAACGATGTCAATTTAAATGGTTCAATTCCTTTTGAAAAAGAAAAATTTGTAACTGCCAAAGAAATCGCTTTTGGTATCGATGTAACAAGTTTACTTTTTGGCAAGGCAGTAGACATTGACCAAATTATTGTAACCGAAGGAAATATCAACGTAAAAGTTGATAAAAATGGTCAAGCGAATTACAATGTGTATAAAGCAAGTGAAGAAGCAACCAAGGAAAATGATGATGAAAGCAGCACAGCATTACAACTTGAGAAAATCGAAATCGTAAACAGCAAAGTAGTTTATGATGACCAATCAACGGCAATTCATCTTGATTTATTTGATTTTAATTATACAGGAAAAGGAGATTTAAGTTCAGACTTATTTGATTTATATTCTAACATTAACATTTCTAAAATGAATTTCATCTACGAAAACGAACCGTATTTGATGAATAAAAAAGTAGAAGGTGATTTGATTACGAAAGTTAATGTAAACTCTTTGTCTTTTGTTTTTGAAGAAAATAATCTGAACATAAACAAATTATTAGTGGATTTCAAAGGTAAATTTGATTTCCTAAAAGACGGATACAATATTGATTTTAACATTAAATCAAATGATAGCGAACTCTATGATTTGATTAATGCTTTTCCACCTAAATTCATCACTTGGCTAGAAAAAACAGAAATTAAAGGGAAAACCGACCTACTTTTAACCCTAAAAGGGAAATACATTGCTTCTCAAAAAATAGCACCAGACTTACATTTGGATTTAAAAATAAAAGACGGTTTTATAAACTACAACAAAAGTAAATTTCCTGTTTCTAATTTAAACTTAGATTTTAACGCAAAATTACAATCTCTTGACCCAAACCAGTTGTTATTGGATGTAAATGGTATTTCTTTGAATATTGAGAAAGAATATTTAAAAGCAAAATGGCACTCTAAAGGAGTGGAAAACATTGAATTGAATGGGGAATTATTCAGTTTCATTGATTTAGAAAAACTAAATAATGCATTGGGAATTCCGAATCTAACCGTAAAAGGGCTTTTAACTGGAAAAGGAACAATGAAGGGAACCTATAATGCAAAAACTAACAGTTTTCCAATTGCTGATATTGCTATTGATCTTAAAAATGGATTTATTCAAACAGAATATTATCCAAATCCAATCACCAACATCAATTGCAATGCTACCATTAAAAATCAAAAAGGAACTATTGATGATTTAAAAGTAAAACTACAACCCGCAAGTTTTACTTTTGAACAAGAACTCTTTACAGTTGAAGCCAACTTAGAAAACTTCAAAGATTTAGCTTACGATATAAAAGCAAAAGGTGTTTTAAATATCAGCAAAATATACAAAGTCTTTTCACAAAAAGGATTAGATGTTGATGGTTACATTAAAACGGACTTAGCCCTTAAAGGGAAACAAAGTGATGCTGAAAAAGGAAATTATAGCAAACTCAACAGCAAAGGAACACTCGAAATCAGGAATATTGCAGTAGCCTCTACTTATCTTCCGAAAAAACTGTTAATCAAAGAAGGGATATTCAAATTCAATCAAGACAAAATGTCCTTCAATACCTTCATAGCAAGTTACAGTCAATCCGATTTTAAGTTAAATGGTTATCTAAAAAATGTATTTAACTTTCTAAGCCCAAGAAAAGGGACACTTAAAGGTGCTTTTACTTTGCAATCAAAGTACATCAATGCAGATGAATTTATGAGTTCAGAAACAACTAACACAGCTGCTGCAAACACAACTAAAGAGAACCCTACTAAGTCAACAACTAGTACTGGAGTCATAATTATACCTAAAAATCTTGATTTGCAATTCAAAGCCATTGCTCAAAAAGTCGATTTTCAAGAATTACATCTTACTAAAGCCAATGGAAATTTGAAAATGAAAAATGGTAAATTATACCTTCAAAACACCAATTTCAACCTTATTGGATGCCAAGTAGGAATGAATGCACTATACGAAAGCTTAACTGCTAAAAAAGCACTATTTGAGTATCAAATTAAAGCCACAGACTTTGATATCAAAAGAGCCTATAAAGAAGTTAAAATTTTTCGAGAGATGGCAAGTGCCGCAGAAAAAGCACAAGGAATAGTTTCTTTAGATTACAAACTTAAAGGCCGTTTAAACGCAAATATGGAACCTGTATTCCCATCATTAGTAGGGAACGGAGTTTTATCCGTAAAAGACATTAAACTCTATGGAATGAAGATGTTTAATGTAGTTGGAAGCCAAACCAATCACGATAAAATAAAGAATCCTGAACTATCTAAAGTTGATATTAAAAGTTCGATTAAAAATAACATAATGACTATCGAACGATTCAAATTCAAATTCGCAGGTTTTAGACCAAGAATAGAAGGAACTACAAGTTTGGATGGTCGACTAAATTTAAAAATGAGATTAGGATTACCTCCTTTTGGTCTTTTTGGAATACCAATAACCGTTACTGGTAATAAAGATAATCCAAAAATTAAAGTTGGAAGAGAAACACAAGATTTAGAAGAAACGGAAGATAAGGAAACTGAATAAACAATTCAAAATGATAGCCAATAGTACTTATTGACTTTTATATTTTATGAGAATATCTAGGACATTACACTTTCCCCTCATTAATAAAATAATCACAAATTGTATTAATTTGACAAGACTTACAATTAGGAATGGGTCTACAAATCAATCTCCCGTGAAAAGAAATAGCCATACCAATTTCTGACCAAGTCGAAGAATCTAATTTCGAAAGTAACTGTTGTTCCATTTTATCGGCATCTTTAAAATCAGGTACAATACCCAATCTTGGAGCAACCCTCAAGACATGCAAGTCGACCATAATACCATTAGGATTATACCCTAATTCTTTTAGAATTACATGAGCTGATTTCCTACCAATCCCTCTATATCGAGTCAAACCCAATATTGTTGTTGGCAATTCTTTATCATGAAATTGTTTTGCTAAATCAATAATCCAATTTGCTTTATTCTTAAAATTAGTAATAGAATCCAAAAGTGGATACAAATCGGAAGCATTAATAGACATTAAAGAGAACCAATCAGGATACTTTTCAAAAAAAGGAATAGTTAATCGATTAACGTTTTCATCAGAATCTTGAGCAGCAAGAATAACCATAACAATAAGTTGGTAGCTATTCTTATAATGCAGAGGATGTCCTTTACCTTTATAACTAAAAAGTAATGGTTCTAAAAGAATAGACCAATTACGATTATCAAATAAATCCATAACTACTTTTTACTTTTAATAGATAAATTATAAAACAGCTGCAAGATAAATCCTATATTTCCGTCATGATAGAAAAGTAAACGCACAAAAAAACCCTTCATTTTGGATGAAGGGTTTTTTAAAAGAAAGGCGGCGACATACTCTCCCACAAATTGCAGTACCATCTGCGCAGGCGGGCTTAACTTCTCTGTTCGGAATGGGAAGAGGTGAGCCCCGCCGCAATAACCACCTTAAGGTCGTTTTGCAATGGGTAACCAGTTAGAACTGATTAACATTACATAATATCTTAACATACTGAGATAAAGAATATAAAAAGTGTATTAGAAAGTTCTCTCCCGCCTAGTCTTTTGAACTAGACGGGAAAAGGTGTACATAAGCTTACGGGTTATTAGTACTACTCGACTATGACATTACTGCCTTTACATCTATAGCCTA